>Ga0123357_10001878_pt1 | contig 22821 bp, 25 predicted proteins | sample TergutEmb28metaG_FD_89873 | JGI IMG/M metagenome (GOLD analysis project Ga0123357, IMG submission 89873) | Embiratermes neotenicus P4 segment gut microbial communities from Petit-Saut dam, French Guiana - Emb289 P4 | ecosystem: Host-associated > Arthropoda: Insects > Digestive system > Gut ... | reverse complement strand
TGAATGAAGAAGTTCGATTGCGACATAGTCGTAGTGGGAGGGGGCCCCGGGGGAGGCATGGCAGCGAAGAACGCCGCCCTGGGAGGCCGCAAAGTCATAATGATAGAGAAGAAGGCGGAGATCGGTTCACCGTTAAGATGCGCGGAAGGCGTATCCAAGAAATGGCTGGCCGAGATAGGCGTCACGCCGGACCCGAAATGGATATGTGCGGACATGGCCGGAGCGACGATCGTATCTCCGTCCGGATACACGTTCCAGCTTGATGAGAGCAAAGCAGGTTCTGAGGTCGGATACGTCCTCGAACGTCACATGTTCGACAAGATGCTTGCCGAACAGGCGGCCGCCGCAGGCGCGAAGATAATGATGCGCACCGGATGCACCGGAGTCATCAAAAAGGACGGAAAACTCGTCGGTATCAAGGCAAGGAGCATGGGCGACGAGATAGAGATACACGCAAAATGCATCGTCGCGGCAGACGGTTTCGAATCACAGGTGGCGAGGTGGGCCGGCGTTGATACAAAACTCGATGCGAAGGACATCGACACGTGCATCCAGTACAGGATGACCAACATCGACATCGACCCGAAGTACTGCGAATTCGTAATAGGGTCCGCCGCACCGGGAGGATACATATGGATATTCCCCAAGGGCGAACGCGTCGCGAACGTCGGAATAGGAGTTCAGGTCTCGAAGTGCAAGCACGGTGCTGACCCGAAGTATCATCTGGATAAATTCATAAAGAACGATAAGCGTCTGAAGGACGGGCAGATCATCGAGGTCGTCGGAGGCGGAGTATCGACCTGTCCGGGCCTTGACGAGGCGATAGCCGATAATCTCGTACTCGTAGGCGATGCGGCACGCATAATCGATCCGATAACCGGAGGGGGAATAGCGCACGCATGCCTTACCGGAATGTACGCCGGGAGGGTTCTCACGGAATGTGCGAAGAAGAAAGACTTCTCAAAGAAATCGCTGAAACCATATGAGAAGATGTGGCGCGACAGGATGGAGGACAAGCTCTACCGCAACTGGATGGCCAAGGAGAGGTTCGCAACTCTCGAGGACGATGTACTGGACGATCTGGTGCAGATGATGAACAAGGCCAACATCGGCGAGGTCAACGTACACAATCTCCTCAAAGCGATCAAAGAAAAGTATCCGAAAGTGGTGGAAGGTTTCGACCAGCTTATCTGAGGAGAAACGGCAAAAACAAAAGGGTCGCAAGGCCCTTTATTTTTTCTATAGAGCAGTCCGTTTTGCTCTTATCTTTTCTCTATATAGGTTAAGGTGCGTACGCATATAACGATTCCATATATCAGATGTTCTTTATGACGACACCTGGCTGTGCAGTCTTCACGACGAACGGTGTTCCGCCGTGTTTCGATATCGCTTCGCATACCTTGTCCGGCTCATCCGTAAGGGCGATCATGCTTCCTCCGCCCCCTGCACCCGTAAGCTTCGCGCCGTACGAGTACGGCAGCGCAGCATTCACCAGTTTATTGAGTTCGCTGCACGAGACGCCCAATATCGAAAGCAGTTTGTGATTCTTGGTCATCAGTTCGCCTATACCTGTGATATCGTTCTTCCTCATGAGGTCTATGCCATGAAGCGCGATATCGCCTATCTCATTAACGATATCATACGCGAATCCGTTCTTGTCCCTGAATTTCCTTACGCGTTCTACGAGCGGACCCGTTGCTGCGTGTATCCCTGTATGGCCGACCACGATCGTCATCTCAGGTACATATGCGTCCGCTATGTGCCAGACGTTGCCGTTCCTGGATATTGACCACAGGCCGCCGTTCCCGGGGCCGTTTATCGAAATGCCAGATCCGTGTGTGCATGTCGAAGTATCCGCAGGACTTGCCCTTCCCTGCACGGAGTATTCTGTATCGAATGCATCCTCCGCGATATCCTTCTCTTCTGTTGACATTCCCTTGAGTGCCCTTATCGCTGCCGAGAAGGAAACAGACAATGCCGCCGAAGACCCAAGACCCGATCCCGCGGGGATATCGCTCACCGTGTCCACCGCCGTGTTATCCATCCCGTGCTTCTGAAGCATATGATAAATGTAAGGATGCTTCTCGAAACTCACAGGTTTCCCGTTCAGCGTGTTCTCATCCGAATATGCGACCGAGCAGGCGAATCGTCGGTCCATGGCCACGGCTACGGCGGTCTTCCCGTACACAACGGCATGCTCTCCGAAAAGGATGAACTTGCCCGGTGCGGAGGCGGTGACCATTCAGTGTCACCTGTTGAGGCCGTATCTGCTCAGCGCTTCCGCGATCGCATCATTGGGGCTGTGACCGCTGAGAAGCTGTTTACCAATGGTCCACCAGCGTTCTTCTTTTTCGTTCACTGCCTTTTCGAACTCCTCTTGCGAATCGTAATCCTCGCGTTTTATTTTACTGATGGTCTGGTATGCCGCATCAAGGATGTCCACACCGTAGCGTTTGTTGGCTATGAACACTCCCATGAGATGGTCGAAACAATATGAAAGCTCAAGAGCCAGATCTTCGGGCAATGATTCCATTATCATGTCCATCATGCTGTTCGCGGTCATCGAAAAGATCATCTCCGCCCTGGCTTCCTCCGGCACTTTCTTCTCATTCGCGAATTCGATCATATCCTTCAGCCAGAGGTCCCTGAGGGCCTCGGTGCGTTTGGGATTCTTCCCCCAGAGCTGCATTTCAAGAGGTATCTCCTCATCCGGTTCCTGAAACATCTCGTCAATGGTCTTGTTGTCGTCCATGTTCACACCATCTTTCCTGTAACATCTTCCAGTATATCCATTCCTCTGTCGATCTTCTTCTCATCCGCTGCATACGAGAACCTGAGATGTCCTTCCCCTCTTTCTCCGAATGCCGTTCCCGGTGTGCATATCAGGCCGTTCCTGGCAAGCTCCATGGCAAGATCCTCTGAGGATCCGGCAACATTGACCTTCGGGAAGGCATAGAATGCGCCCTTCGGTCTCTGTATGCTGACACGGTCCATGTTCTCAAGTCTCTTCACGATCAGGCCCCTTCTCTTCTTGAAGATGGCCCGGGCGCTGTCCAGATATTTGTCTATAGAAGGCATGGCATTCAGTATGCCGTACTGTGCAGGCATGTTGGGGCTTGCAGTCATGTGGTAGTTCATCTTGATCAGGTCGCCCATGATACTTTCGGACGCGATCAGATACCCCATCCTCCATCCTGTCACGGCCATCATCTTCGAGAAACCGTTTATCACCACGGCCTTGTCAAGTTCTTTCGCGAATGAAAGGTGTTCACCCTCGTAGATGAAATGTTCGTAGACCTCGTCGGATATTATCGTCACATCGTTGTCGGAAGCGATGTCGCACAGGGCCTTGAACGCCTTTTTATCGATGACGCCCCCGGTAGGGTTGGACGGACTGTTGACAAAGATCACTTTTGTTCTTTTGCTGATATTGTTGTTGATCTCATTCACATCTGGAATGAGCTTGTCGGTCAATCCGTATCCCCTGACCTTCGCTCCCGCCATCACGGAATGTGGCCCATATACAACGAATCCGGGATCCGGGATCAAAGCCTCATCCCCGCGGTCCAGGAACGAGTTTGCAGCCAGGAATATGGCGGAAGTGCCGCTCTGGGTGATCATTATGTTGTCCAGCGATACGCCGTGACGTTCTGCGACCGCTCCGCGCAGTTCGGGTATGCCGGCGGTAGGGCCGTACTTGTTCAGTCCTTTCCGTACTGCGTCGCATATACCCTCTACTGCATCCTTCGGAGGGTCAAGGTCCGGTTCGCCGAGGCCGAGATTCACTGAATCCTGGCGGGCCAGGTCGAACATCTTCCTTATGCCGGACATCGGGACGGAGCCGACTCTCTCAGATATCTTCATGACCCTGCCAGTCATTCTTTCGGTAATATACCTTTTTACCGACGATGACCAAAATGCATTTTTTGAAGAGTTCCGGTTATAAAGAAAAAGTGTTGTTGCAAGACCTGTCCGGTCCAGAGATTTTTGATTTCCGTTCCTGACCAGCAGTATTTAAGCATTCCTGCACAGCAGGGTAGCAAAAATCAGACGAGTATTAGGATGTGTGGGTATGCACGATCACGATCATCCGTCTCGTCTGTGATGGATGTATCCGATTTAACGGAAGATGCAATCTAAAACTTTATAAATATAAAACGGAGATTCGTCTCTATGTTCAACAGAACAAAAAAAGAGGTGCAATAATGTCATTCAAAGATTGGTTGGCCAAGCGCAGGGCCAAAAAAGCTCAAGCTGGAAAATCTGTCAAACCCGCCGCCGGTGCCAAGCTGGCAGCCTCGGTGAATCTCGGCAACACAAACCTCGCGAAAGCGATAAAGCACGGAGCCGAGGTGATAGACTCAAAGGTCGCTCTCGGAAAGATGAACGATGTGCAGGCGAAGGCGAACTTCAACAGGCTCATGGATTACAAGCCGAAGATCGGAACAGCCGATGAGGACGCGGCGACGATAGAGGTCGCTCAGATAATAGGCTTCATCTCCAAAGCATAAACTTTTTCCCTAAAACACCCTTTTCTTTTTCGGATACTATGCGGAATGCTCTGAATATGAATCTGCTCTACTGCTTCTTCGACGCAGCCAATATGCACAGATGGAACGACCACTTGTGCCCCATAGACCTTACGGAACTTGACAAACAGTCGCACAAGGTCGCCATCGCATGGATGCTCGGGAAGTTCGAAGAGAGTGAGGGCAACAAGATAGACTGGAGGAAACTGATTGAACACTCCATGTTCTCATTCATTCAGCGGCTTATACTCACAGACCTCAAACCGCAGCTCTTCCACAGGATAATCGAAGAGCGGTCCAAAGAACTGAACGCCTTCGTCATGTCGGAGTTCGACCGTCTCGTCCCGGACTGCAACGAGGCCCTGAGATCAAGACTTTCTGAATATCTATCTGCAGACAAGAGTACGAAGGAGGATGAGATAATCAGTGCCGGCCATTATCTGGCGACGAACTGGGAGTTCAGACTCATACGAGACATGAACCGATCGCTGTACGGCATCGACCAGACCGAGAAGGACATAGAATCGCAACTCTTTGTACACTCGCATCTGCACGGTTTCAAGGAGATGTTCAAAAGGACATCATTCAGCTTCATGGACCTGTTCGGGCAGCTCAGATTCCAGCAGAGATGGGCCCGTACCCCGAGGATACCGAAGACTACTGTTCTCGGACATATGCTGATGGTCGCGAACATGGTCTACCTGAATGATCTTGACAAAGGTGCGGACGATACGGAAGTGTACAACGACTTCTTCCGGGCCCTGTTCCACGATCTTCCGGAGGTGCTGACGAAGGATGTGATATCTCCAGTCAAGAACTCGATCGGAGGACTTAATCAGCTTCTTGAGGATTATGAGCGCGAACTCGTGGAATCCAGGATAATGCCTTTGCTTCCGAAGGAATGGCACGACGAGGTCCGTTCGATCATTTATGACCCGTTCGGCAGTCATCCCGGCGGACGTTCAGGATATGATATAAAGACGTGCGATATGCTGGCGGCATACATGGAAGCGGACATGTCGATCAGGTACGGCATCGGTTCCAAGAGTCTCAGGGAAGCAAGGGATGACCTGCGCGCATCGCTGATATCACGCAAAGGCGTCGACACCAGAGGACTCATTGACGCATTCGACAGAATGAACGTTTAGTTGCCGATGACATCCTTCTTCATGTATCCTTTCAGGACGTCAGGCACGTTGACCGTTCCGTCCTTGTTCTGATAGTTCTCCAGTACTGCGACCATCGTCCTGGGCAGTGCCAGACCAGATCCGTTGAGCGTGTGGATGAATTCACTCTTCAGGTGTGGTTCAGGACGGAACTTGATCCTGGCGCGTCTGGCCTGGAAGTCCGTGAAGCAAGAGCAAGACGATGTCTCCAGCCAGGCATCCTTTCCAGGTGCATGGATCTCAAGATCATAACATTTGGCCGCATGGAAGCTCATGTCGCCAGTACAGAGCAGGAGCACACGGTACGGAAGCTTCAATCCGGTTATCACGTCCTCGGCATCCTTCCTCAGCTGTTCCAGAACGTCGAATGAACCGTCAGGGTGAACGAATTTCACCAGTTCGACCTTATTGAACTCGTGCACCCTTATTATCCCGCGGGTATCAGAATGCCGTCCCGCTTCACGCCTGAACGACGGAAGGTATGCAGTGTAGGATATCGGCAGATCCTTGCGTTCAAGGATCTCATCCCTGTGAATGTTGGTGACAGGGACCTCGGCGGTAGGGTTCAGCCAGAGATCGTCCCTCTCAAGCCAGTACATATCATCCTTCAGATTAGGGTACTGCCCCGTTCCTATGACCGCGTCTCGGTTAACGATCGCGGGGGGAAACACTTCAGTATATCCTTGATCGTGGTGGAGGTCAAGCATATAATTGACAAGTGCGCGTTCTAGACGTGCGCCGTCCCCTTTCAGGACGTAGAATCCGCTGCCGGTGATCTTTGTCCCGCGCACGAAGTCAATGATGTCCAGATCCTCTCCGATCTCGAAGTGCTCTTTGGGCTTGAAATTGAATTTCTTGGTCTTCTGTTCGAAAATGACAACGTTATCGGAGGCGTCCTTCCCTATCGGCACCGACGGATGAGGCATGTTCGGTATGTTCAGTGCATATTCTTCACGTTCTGTCTCAAGTTCGGAAAGCCTCGCATCGATATCCTTGATCTCATCGGAGACCTTCTTCATCTCATCGATCTTTTTCTGTTTATCTGATCTGGCCAGCTTCGGTATCTCTTGGGAGACCGCATTCCTCTGTTGTTTGAGACGGTTGCTCTTGTCTGTAAGGGATCTCCATTCCTCGTCGCATTTAAGGAATCCGTTAAGGAATTCGTCTGAACGGTTCCTGTTCCCCAGCATCCGTCTTATGGCCTCTGGGTCTGCTCTTATAACGTTTATGTCAAGCATTTCAACAACCTCAGAACTTCTTTTGCGAAAGGGACTTCCACGTGCGATCGTCGGTCAGGATCAGGACGCCTCCGCGTACGTCGACGACCACGGCGCCCGTTGCTTCGGCAATATCTCCCGCCATTTTTTCAGTGTCGGTATCGGCGGCGGGAAGTATGCGTATCTTGATCAGGCGGTTCTTCTTTATCTGCGCTTTGATCTCCTCGGCAACACTTTCCTTAAGACCGTCCTTTCCCACATGGACCGTGGGGTCCAGCTCAAGAGCGCGTCTCATGAGCTCCTTCTTTGCCTCCTTCTCTGTCATTTCTGCTCCCTGATATATGGTATGCGTCTGAAATGGCCGCATTCCAGACATCTCATCGTGATCTTGTGGTTTTTGAGTCTTACCGTACAAACGGAAGGCATCATCGGCACCCTGCAGTTCTTACAGTACCTTATATCCCTGGGCATCGGCGTCTGGGTCTTCATTCCGATCCTGACCGCGATCGATACGTATCGTCTGGCGCGGTCGATGTTGCCGGCAGAGGTCTCGTCCTCCGCAAGTCTCATCAGTATCCCCATACGTTCAGCGGCGATCTCCTTGGCCTTGCCCGGGTCTATACGCCTCTTGGACATATTATCTCTTCATCTGCAAGGTATATAAAAACTGTTTCTCTCGGCCGGTACGCGCCATGGCAACATTGATGAACGAGAGTTCCTTTCAACTGTAGGACATTTCACTAATCCACGACAAGCCCGAAAAGGAAGTCCCTGACATCTTTCTCCTCATCATTGAGGGTGTGTTCTTCCGAAGAGTACTCATTCCAGAGAAAAACGAAGTAGTCGTGGAACGATGTGACTGCCGAATCCCAATCCTTCTTCGAGACATGGGCGCCGAGAGCGTCGTTCCTGAGTGTCCACTCGTTCGTTCTATCGTCACAGCTGACTTTGACCTCCAAAGGTTCCGTCAGGGCGACATCCCCGTCGGACGATATCATGCGTTTGAACTTCACGACATCGAACGGAATGACCTTTCTGACATCCGATATCTCGGCGATGCGATCGCCGCTGATCCTTATCTTGCCCCCGACTATAGCAGTCGCATCGATCAATCCTCTGGCTTCCGTGAGGGCCGCGGTCTTGCTGTCGAAGCTCATCTTCACACGGTCGTCGCCGACGGCGAGTACGACTCCTTCGGACCTTCTGGACTTCGCATCCGTGCGCAGCACTCCGCAGACCACGTCATCATATATCATTTTGATATGGCCCGCATAGGCCTTGAGCTTCGCAACATCAACGTTATCGAATGAGCTAGTACCAACTTTGAGGGAGTATCCGGTACCGATGTCCTGCGCCAGCCTTATCACGTCCTCCGCTATGATCCTTCTGAATCTGGGGTCTGAATAGGTATCGTCGATCCAAAACCCTCCGGTGCCTGAACCGAGCTTGACGAGCGTACTCTCAAGAAGCGCCAGCGCGCTGTCTATTATGCCCGAAGTACTGATCCTTGGCGATGAATTCAGTGATATGCCCGCCGACGTATTGATGTAGAGGCTGAATATCTCCGACAGCCTCTGATCTATCCTGTTCTGGAGTTTCAGTTCTTTGGATATAAGATATTCGCCGATATGTCTGAAGAGTAATTGTACATTTACCATGACCCCGCCTGCGATGTCGACGGGTACTTTTTCGTTCTCGTCCTTGGAGACGACACCAATATTTATCGATCTCATTGCCGCATAATCATCCGGGGGATATTCAACCTTTGCTATGCTAAGGTCTGATAAAACACGGTGTTTAATGAAAAAATCATTATATCTCACATTTTGAGTATTTTCTTTTTTTCGAACAGTTGCGGATCTGGAATTGTAAAACAGAATAGGAGACCTCAACCATTCAATGTTAGTTGAGTATCAATAAGCAGTGAGAAAATGTTCGATCAGATCACCAACAGTTTAAGAAATAAGAATATCGTAAGATTCGTTCTTTAAAGGCAAATATGATATGTCTTCTTATCGAGTAAGATGTTTTAAATACAAATTGAGGAATGGGTGCCCGTAATATATGCGTTGGTGGTGCAGATGGCAAGAAAGCCCGCAGTGATGTACAGGCAAGTGAAGGGTCAGGCGTATACCCGCAGGGAATACATGGGAGGCGTACCCAACAACAGGATCAATCAGTTTGATATGGGCAGCCCCAAAGAGGATTTTCCAATAAAGGTCACACTCAAAGTAGAGAACCGCGTCCAGATAAGGCACACATCCCTTGAGGCCGGCCGTATCGCGGCCAACAGGGTCATGAGCAAAAAGGCCGGTTCTACGAACTATCATCTCAAAGTGCGCGTGTTCCCGCACATCGTCCTCAGAGAGAACAAACTCGCTACAGGGGCTGGTGCGGACCGTGTATCGAGCGGCATGAGGAACGCATTCGGCAAGAATGTCGGGACAGCGGCGAGGATGGAGAGGGACCAGCCGGTCATGACGATCGGATGCACACAGGCGGCATTCCCGCTTGCCAAAGAGGCATTGTGGAAAGCGTCCATGAAGTTCCCGACCCCGTGCTACATAGAGATCGAGAAAGGAAAGGAACTCACAGTCTGAGTATGTTCGATCTGCAGCTGGACCGTGTTATCGACTGGATAGTCGGGAACGGATATTCTTCAGTGGCGGTCCAGCTTCCGGAAGGGTTGATGCCTAGGGCGGTCGAGATATCGGACAGGATATCGTCCGCCGGGGTATCGGTGCTCATCATCGGCGATCCGTGCTACGGAGCGTGCGACATCAGGAAGGATAATGCGGACGCACTGATCCATTTCGGCCATTCCAGGATACCGTCGCTGGATGACGGAGGTAACGTCCTCTACATAGAGGCAAGATACGATTCCGGCATCGATAACATAGGAGGACTGGCGGACGAGCTGCCCGATAAGGTAGGTATCATCGCCACCGTCCAGTATGTCGGACTGATCCCCAAGGTCAGGGAGTTTTTGGAATCTTCAGGAAAGAAGACATTTGTATCAAAGGGGGATGAGAGGATAGCGTACCCCGGCCAAGTGCTCGGATGCAACTGCAGTTCCGCCGAGCTGATCTCAGATGAAGTGGACGGGTTCGTGTTCATCGGTGAGGGGGACTTCCATCCCCTCGCGGCAGCACTCGGCGTGCGTAAGGACCTGTGGATATTCGATCCTGTAACGAAAGAGACGAGAAGGATAGACGGCATCAGGGACCGCATCCTGCGCAGAAGGTTCGCCGCGATCCAGTCGGCATCCGACGCCGCGAGCTTTTTGGTGGTGATCTGCAGCAAATCAGGTCAGAGACGCGACTCCGAGGCGTCGGCGGCCGCAGAGAGGATAAGGGCTGCAGGCAGGAAAGCGCACACAGTAGTAATGGATGAGATAACACCGGAAAGACTGTCGCGGTACAAGGTCGATGCGTATGTGAACACGGCCTGTCCGCGCATCGCGCTCGACGATTCCGTAAGATACGGAAGACCGATGCTGACCGTTCCTGAATTGGACATCGTCCTGGGTCTGAGGTCTTGGGACAATTACATTTTCGATGCGATAAGACCGTAATCGTATTTAGTCAGAAAACGATAGGTGTGCCATGTATGCTGCAGACATTCTGAAGGAACCGCTCCCGGATGTCAGAGTGGGGATCGGATGCGCCTCTGAGAACGACAAATCAAAACGGAGCGCGGCCGCATTCAGATACGTGACGCTGTACAAAGACCCTGGTGAACTCACGGACGATCTTCGTTCAGGCAAGATAGACGCGGCGGTCAGAGGGGACATGTCTTCCTCTATATTACTGCCCAGACTGAAGAGTGCCTTCGGCCTCAAAGAACTGCAGCGCACGGTCATACTGGAGCCGGCAGGCAAGAAGATGGTGTTCATGGCCCCTGTGGGAATTGACGAAGGATGGACGGTCCCGCAGAAGTACGAATTGGCGGAAAGGAGCATCCGGCTGATGAGGAGGCTCGGAATGAACGAACGCATCGCCGTGATGTCCGGAGGAAGAGAGGACGATCGCGGTCGCAATCCGTCGGTGGACCGTTCAATCGACGATGCCGCGGAGCTTGTCGGGATACTGAGGTCCAAGGGATACGATGCGTATCATGCGCAGATACTGATCGAGTCGGCGGTCAATGACGCAGACCTCATAATAGCGCCGGACGGTATCTCCGGGAACATAATATTCAGATCGCTTCACTTACTCGGGGGGGCAAAGGCATTGGGTGCGCCTGTAATAAATATGGATAAGGTGTTCGTGGACACCTCAAGGGCGAAGACGGACTACAGGGATTCCATCGCGCTCGCGAAAAGGCTGACGGAGGGTTTTAGATGATACTGGAGATAGACGGTGCTCATTCGGGGATACGTTTCTCGGCTTGTCACTTCATACCGTGCCACGAGAAATGTGCCAGACTTCACGGACATTCGTATATTATCAGGCTGAGGCTGGAAGGGGACATCGGAGAATCAGGGATGCTGATGGATTTCGTAATCCTGAAAAGGGCACTGAAGGGATTGGCCGAGGAGTTCGATCACAAGACCCTTCTCCCCGGGAATTCGAAGACGGTCAGGATAACGATCAAGAACAGGGAGGCTGAGGTCGTCTCCGAAGGAAAACGTTACGTCTTCCCGGAAGAGGACATAAAGATGCTCGACGTGGAGACGACGACCGCGGAGGAGATGACGGTGATGATGCTCTCATCACTTCTGAATAAAGTGAAGTTCCCTGAGAACGTCAGATCCGTGTCGGTCGGTCTGGACGAGGAGAGAGGTCAGACCGCCTGGTCGACAAAGGTGCTTTGATGGCGGCTGTGGTGCTTCTTTCCGGGGGACTGGATTCCACCGTCACGTTAGCAAAGGCGCTCAGCGACGGCCACAAGGTCACCGCACTGAGCTTCAGGTATGGTCAGAGGCACGAACGGGAACTTGATTCTGCGAAGATGGTCTGCGATCATTACGGCGTCACACACATCGTGATGGATATGGACCTCAGCGCATTCCGTTCATCTCTCACAAGAAAAGATATGGTCATACCGGACAGGGACCCGGATTCCATCGGCAGGGATATACCTGACACATACGTCCCGGCAAGGAACATACTGTTCCTGAGCGCGGCAGCTGGGCTTTGTGAGTCGGTGGATGCCGACACGATATACATAGGCGCGAACGCGGTCGATTATTCCGGATACCCGGATTGCCGGCCGGAATTCTTCAGGAAGTTCCAGGAGATGATCGCAGTGGGTACCAAGGCCGGGGCCGAAGGACGCCCTTTAAAGATAGAGACGCCGATATTGAACATGTCGAAAGAGGACATAGTCCGTCTGGGAATGAGGCTGAACGCACCTCTGGAACTCACGTGGTCATGCTACGCCGGCCGTCGGAAGGCCTGCGGAAGATGTGATTCATGCAGATTGAGACTGAAAGGATTCGGCGATGCAGGCGTGAAAGACCCAATTGAGTATGAATGAAATGAAGATATGCGAGTTGTTCAGGTCCATACAGGGCGAAGGTCTGATCATCGGTTCTCTAACCTTTTTCGTGCGCGTGTCCGGATGCAATCTTAATTGTAAATGGTGCGACACACGGTATTCCAAAACAGAGAAAGGAACCGACATGTCCGTGGACGAGATAGCGGAGGAGGCGGGGGGCATAAGGGACATCTGCATAACCGGAGGGGAACCGCTTCTTCAGGACGAAGTGTACGAACTCATGGACGCGTTCTTGGAACGGAACAAACGCATAGTTCTCGAGACAAACGGTTCTATCGACATATCCCGCGTAAAGAAAAATCAGAACCTAATTATCAGTATGGACATAAAATGCCCGTCGTCGGGTATGGAGGATCACATGCTTCTATCCAACATGGATCTGCTGAAACCCACGGACCAGTTGAAATTTGTAATAGATGACGGGGGCGATCTTGAGTATGCGCTACTGTTACTTGAACGCAAACCGGTGAAATGTGAAGTGATCTTCTGTCCGGTCGGCGGAATGGATATCGAACCCGTGGCCGAGGAGATCATCGAAAGGAAACTGAACGTCCGCGTCCTGCCGCAGCTTCACAAGATGATTTGGGGGAACAGACGTTCTGTATAAGCGTTAAAACATACACGGGCTGTCTGTCCGAACTCATCATCATTTCCATCCGATCCGTCACCGATGGTACGATGACCCGTATCAACCGGGTAAATTCTTATATTCGATAAGACGGTTAGATTTATTCGGGGAGTAAAGCGATCGGCGTCACTGTGGCGCAAAACGTGTTGCATTACGACGGTCATTTGAATGAATACACGAAGGTGTCGTAACATGAGATACAAGAATTCAACACTATCGGCGGTCGTTGTGACTCTATTTCTGGCAGCGTCGCTGGTCCCGTTGGTCCTGTATGCCGCAGATCTTTCGGCAGATACGTCAATAGACGGGACCGACCTCGCAGGATATACTAAGATAACCAATGTCCAAGAACTTTCAAATATCCAGAACGATCCGAACGGAGAATATTATCTTGCTAACGACATAGTCTTCAGCAGCAATGGCAGCTTCACACCAATTGGCACCGACGTCGCACCGTTCACGGGCATATTCGACGGTAACGGACACGTCATAAAGGGGATGAACGCAGCATCTGTGCAATTGTCTGTTTCTGCATATTCGGGTCTGTTCGGTTGTGTAGGCAACGGCGGACAGGTAAAGAATGTTGGTGTTGTGGGCGGTTCGGCGGGTTCGACCCAGATGTTCACCTCAATTGGATATGTAGGCGGCATCGCGGGACTGTTACAATCCGGAGCGTCAATAACCAACTGTTACAACACCGGTTCCGTCACGGCCCTGTCTCAATACAGTGTATGCGCTGGCGGCATCGCGGGACTGTTACAATCCGGAGCATCGATGACCGGTTGCTACAACACCGGTTCCGTCACAGCAAAGACATTATCGAATCCGTATGCATACGCGGGCGGCATCGTCGGGAACACGTCGTCACCTATAACAGGCTGTTATAACACCGGTTCCGTAACATCGACATCAGGATACTCAAGTGTATACGCAGGAGGCATCGCTGGACAAGCAACATCATCGATCGCTGGCTGCTACAGCAGCGGCGAGGTCACAGCAACGACATCAAGCGGAGTACAGAGTGACAGGTCGTACGCGGGCGGCATCGTCGGGAACACGTCGTCATCTGTGACCCAGTGTTACAACACTGGTTCCGTCTCATCGGCAACAAGCTATTCAAACGCGTATGTAGGCGGCATCGCCGGAAACGCATCATTATCTATAACCATCTGTTACAACACCGGTTCCGTCTCAGCAACGTCGAAACTGGGCGAATACATATACGTGGGCGGCATCGTCGGATATACCCAGTCACCGATCGCCGACTGCTACAACACCGGTTCTGTCTTAGGGTCGTTACTGTGGGCACGCGTAGGCGGTATCGTCGGAGAAACATCGTCATCGATCGCCAACTGCTACAGTATCGGTTCCGTATCAACAGATCAGTCAGATATGCGACCGGGCGGCATCGCCGGGAGATCGACATCATCTGTGGTCAACTGCTATTATCTCACGGGGAAACAAAAGTTCGGAGGCTATGTCGTTCCTCCCGATGACGAGAGACTGGTGGCCAGTGGTGCGCCAGTTGTTGACGGCGGAGATGCTTCGGTCACAACTCCGGAGAGAACGACCGAGAAACCGGACCAGAGGTCATCAACGGCCAAGACCGCCAGTGAGATGAGGCCGACACTCCCGTCTGCTGAGATCGGTAATTCGGTATACTTCACCGGGACTACTACCCCCGCAGGAGGAAGCCCGATGGACGGATGGGATTTCGACGGAACGTGGACTATAACCACGGGCGTGAACAACGGGTATCCCACACTCAAGACGATCTCTATGATGTCTGATAAACCCGACAGCGGTCAGAACGATACATACAACATCGTGATCATGGCCATAGCGGGGATAGCGGTATTGGGTGTGGCGTGGTTCTTCGGCAGAAAGATCTGAAGTGCTCGCGTCATGCCTAAGAACAGATGCGGAGACCCGCCTCCGCATCTTCGTCCCTCTGTGAGAGGTCGGCTCGGACAAGTAACGTCAGCGGTCGCGCGCGATACGTCTTATGAAATTCCCGACCCCTTCCTCGGCGGTCCCCTCTTCGTCAAAAGAGACCTTGATCCCGGCCTTCGTAAGTTTATCGTAACCGTGCGGTCCGATCCCTCCGGTCACGACCGCATCGACCCCGATCCCGATTATGGCATCGGCCACCTTCATCCCTGCGCCCTCAACGGCGTTCGCGTGTTCGTTACGAACAGCCACATAATCTAAAGTGTCAGAGTCAACGATAAGGAAATAATTGGCACGGCCGAAATCGTCCGCGATGTAGGAGTCCAGCGTATCCCCGTCCGCGAGGATCCCGATCTTCATTTCCTGTTCACCATCTTCACGATCTTGTCGGTCATTTTGCTGAATGCTTTGGATGTCTCCGATTCTGGGAAAGAGACGACAACTGGCATTCCGGAATCCCCGCTCTTAACAACGTCCGTTTCCAGCGGTATCCTTCCGAGGAACGGCACCTCCATTTCCTTGGCCGTGCGCTCTCCGCCGCCGGAACCGAATATGTTTATCGTCTCATGACAGTGCGGGCATAAGAATCCGCTCATGTTCTCCACTATCCCGAGTATAGGCATACCGGCCTGCGCCGCGAACACAAGTGATTTGCGGCTATCAAGAAGGGCCACGTCCTGCGGTGTCGTAACGATGACGAAACCATCTGCTTTGGGAATGAGCTGAACTATCGACAGCGCCTCATCACCTGTTCCGGGAGGCATATCGATGATGAGATAATCGAGGTTACCCCATTCTACTTCTTCAATGAACTGTCTGATGGCGCCCATCTTCACAGGACCGCGCCACGCTACGGGAACATCGGCATCGGGGATCAGGAACGCCATCGACATCACCTTCAGGTTGTTCGGTGCCGTCACCGGGATCAGTCTCTTGTTCTCTGCGAGTATCTGTTCCCCTTCGACCCCCAGCATCTTAGGTATGTTCGGTCCGTGTATGTCCACGTCCATTATGCCGACCTTCTGGTTGCGCATGGCAAGTGACGTGGCAAGATTGGCGGAGACTGTACTCTTGCCAACTCCGCCCTTCCCGCTGAGCACGACGATGACGTGCTTTATCTTCGCGAGGGCTTCCTGACGGCTGATATCCGATTCACTGATCATCGGTGCTTTAGGCATTATAATTCCTCTTCAGCGTGTGAACGAGCTTGTCTGATAAAAGGATTGTTGACAGAACTCCGGAAGGAAAAATGTTTATTGATATCGTACATTCAAGCCATCATGCCGTTGGGAGACCCGAAAGGCGGTGATTTTCGATACACGGTCGAAGGATTGCCCGAGAAGATAACTGCAGCATCGATACCCGTAAGCAGCATTGATGACGCGATAAGGTTCTACAGCGGTCCGCTGAAGATGGTCCTCGTATCCAGATCAGATGCCGAAGCGGTCCTGAGATTTGGCGGATCTTTCCTGCTGCTGAAGAAGAGCCAGACCGTAGGTATCGATACGGGACTGTATCTCGGTACGGAAGATCCGTTCGTGTTCCACCGGCGCATGGTGGACGAAGGCGTTATGTTCACCAGACATCCCGAACGCGGTCCTCTCGGCGTATACGCTTCGTTCAGGGATCAGGATTCGAACACCCTTCACGTGGTCGAGTCCCGTCCGCGTGCCGGAACCGATCTATGAACCGAGGTTAGCCTTCTCGATCGCGTCGTCTATATCTTTCTTCAGTTCCGCGGGCAGCCCCTTTATGCCGCCTTCAAGGAATCCGCGGACGATCATTCCGACCGCTTCATCCTCGGTCAGTCCGCGCGCCATCAGATATTCGACCTGATCCCTGGCGATCTTTCCGACCGCGGCCTCATGTGTCATCTCCACGTCCGCGACGTTAGCCTCAAGCTCCGGTACGGCAAGCGTGTTGCCGTCATCAGTCAGGACGAGGCTTCTGCATTCAAGATGCGCTTTCGCCCCCGCGGCGTTGCCTATGAGTCTCCCGCGCGCCATCATCCTGCCGCCAAGAGTTATGCTCCTTGAGATTATCTCGGCGCGGGTATTTGGCGCGTTTAATACGACCTCGCCGCCGGTGTCTATCTCTGAACCGGGATGAGCCAGACATATGCTGTTGAACTTGACCGACGCGCCTTCTCCGTTGAGATAGGCAGTCGGATAGCTCTGCATCGTGCCCACGGGATTCAGTATGACGTAATTGTTGACGAAGGTGGAATCTTTCCCCATTATCGCCACCGTTCTCGGTCTCACGCCGGTTTTCTCGCCCCAGTTGTGTATCATGGAGAACATGAGCGAGCCGCCATCCTTGACGAATATCTCCGATATCCCGATATGGAGCGATTCGCCCGCGTGCTTCTTGGTGGTGCATCCCGTTATTATTTCAAGATGCGCCCCCTCTTCGACCACGATTATGTTGTGCACGTTCTGGATCGCCTTGTTCTTGCCGATCATCATGCACGACTGGACCGGTTTGGAGACCTTTTTACCTTTTTTCACGCGTATGAAGTATCCGTCCGACTCCTCAAGATAGCTTTTCGCAGTGTACTTGTCCTTGTCGGGTTTTACAGCCTTCCAATAATACTCTTTAAGCCCGTCATATTTCTTCAGAGCATCTTTGGTCGAAAGTATCTCGACATCTTCGGTCTTTGAGGATAAGTGGCTTTCCGCATTGTCTATGAACACTATTGTTCCGGAACGGTCCTTCTCGTCAGGCATGACCCCGACGTCAATAAAACGTTCCTTCACATCCTCGGGTGCCTTCTTAAGGTCGGCTATCTTCTGGGGCTCGTAGCTTCCCAGAACGTACTTGCTGAGATCTATGTCCTCGCCGTACAACGCCTTCTTGTCCAAGGCCTTCTTCATATCTTTACTATCGGCGGCTGTCTGCACGATATGCACTCTCCGTATCCTCTTTCCCTTATGTCCTTCAGAATATCGGCAGGCCTGCCTGAACATCTGATCCTGCCTTCGCCCATGACATACGCGCAGTCCGCGCCTATGTAGTTCAGTATCTCACCGGTGTGCGTGATCACCAGCGCGGATGCATGGCTCCCTTTGCATCCTTTCTCGTTCTTGTACAGCAGATCGTGGACCTTCTTTCCGATCAGCCCCATGCTCTCTATGTCGACACCGGATTCAGGTTCGTCGAGAAGCAGGAACGACGGGTCCTGGGCAGTGAGCTGAAGAAGTTCCGAACGTTTTATTTCTCCGCCGGAGAAACCGACATTCACGTCCCTGTCCATGAAATTCGACAGTCTGAACTCATCGGCTCTTTTCACGAACTCGTCGTTCCCCTTTCCCGCGGCCTTCACGAGACTTCCGAGTTTGACCCCGACGACGTTCGGCGGCCGCTGCAGCATCATGCCTATGCCCATCTTCGCTCTTTCGTCAATGGGCATATCCGTTATGTCCTTCCCTTTGAACAGTACGCGTCCTTCGGTGACCTTGCAGTATGCGAAACCCATGATCGTCGCAAGCAGTGTCGATTTACCGGAACCGTTCGGGCCGAAAAGAACGCAGGTCCGACCGTCGGCCACATCAAGATTCACACCCCCGAGGATCTCTTTGTCCCCGACCTTCACATGCAGGTCCTCTATCTTCAACAAAATATCAGCTCCTCTATTCTCCATACACCTAGGGCATATATTCTTTTTTTCATCTATTGTGGTTCAGGAAGCGGAGTTCGCACAATACACGGTCGATCCGAAATCTCACGTCATATGCAGGCGACATCTCCATTTGCCGTTCTTTCCCACAGAATGAGAAGTTCTTCATGCGGTCATCCCAGTTCCTCATCATGGCGTTTAACACCCGCCCTCCTGAATATCTGTTCGTCGTACGGTCGAAACGTTTTGTCATGAATTGTGCATTGTTGCCGACATCAACTAGACGGCACGGTCATCTCTTGCCAGACGCCCGCTTAGGTTCCTTTCCCTGATTCTTTGCCATCATCACCGGACTGACACCTTCTTCTCTGAGCAGCTCGGTCAGTTGGTCCAGCATATTCAGGCCCCTGATTATCGCGACGAATGTCATCATTGTGATATTCTTCCCGGCCTCCGCATCGCCTATGGTCTTCGCGTGGATTCCGGTGAGGGCCTGTAACTCGTCTCTGGTGATATTGCTGTTAAGTCTGATTCTCTTTATCTTGTCCCCTATGCGTCTCACTATCTCTGTGTTGGAAAGGAAATACGGGTCTGCATACAGTTCCATGGTCAGATGTAATGCAGCCCCCATAGATAATACATAGAGATTAATTCAACATAAATGTTCTGTTAATGCTGTTTTTAAGCAATAAATAGACTTATATGTTAAGTTAAACGGTATAGCGGTTATAACCAAGAACAGCCGGAACACCGCGTTACCGTATCGCAAAGGGAGGCGGTCGTTGCTTTATATCTTGAGATCATTCGCAGTCACATGAAGGTCGTCGCGCTGAACGGAAGCCCCAGGCTCATAGGGAACACTTCTGCGGCCGTCACCGCAGTTCTTGACGAGCTTGGGAAAGAAGGCATCGAAACGGAACACATCCAAGTTTACGAGTCGAACGTTATTCCTTGCAACGACTGCGGTTCCTGCGAGATACGCGGGGACGGAAGATGCATCAACGAGAACGACCAGGTCAACGGATACATCGAAAAGATATTGGAGGCTGACGGTCTGATTATCGCATCGCCGACATACTTCGGATCGATGACCTCACAGCTGAAGATGGTGCTTGAACGCATAGGGTACGTTTCGAAAGCTTCTGGTCGTCAATTAAAAAGAAAGGCCGGCGCGGCTATAGCCGTGCAGGGACATCATGGCGGATGTTCGGTGCTGTCGGAATTGACAGGTTTCATGCTGGACAATCAGATGGTCGTATGCGGTTCATCGTCACTTACCGTGCTGAACGGAAAGAGACCGTCCGAGGTGTTACAGGACAAGGAAGGTATGCGGTCGCTGAAGGATCTCGGAAAAGAGATGGCGTGGCTGCTGCATCGGTTGAGAAAATGAAAATAAATACTTTACCGCGTATACGGTGATGATGTATTGGCGCGACGATTATGAAAATAAGGTCTCCACACCCAAGAAGGCATTGGCGTTCGTCAAGCCCGGGGATGCCATATTCATAAGCGGAGGATGCAGTTTTCCCAAATACATAACAGAGAATCTTCTGAAAAAGGACGCATACCGGGACAACAAGATACTGACGCCGTTCACTTTCATGCCGTCGCCTTATTCCGACCCGGAACTGCAAAAGAGGTTCCGTGTGAACTCATTCTACATGGACTCGGAGGTCGAAAGGGGGGTGCAGAACGGCCGCGTCGATTACACGCCGATACACACATCCGAACTGCCGCATATGTTCGAGACCGGGCGCATCCACCTGGACGTTGCGATAATACAGGTGTCTCCGCCGGATATGCACGGCTTCTGTTCGCTCGGTACGTCGGTTGACATATCAAAGGCGGCTGCCGTGGCGGCCGACGTCGTCATCGCGGAAGTGAACCGTCAGATGCCCAGGACGCTCGGGGATTGTTTCATTCACGTCTCGCAGATAGACCACCTGATAGAGGTGGACTATCCTGTCGAGCGGGAGATGGACCCCGAGGGGATAGAACCTGCAGTGATCGAAGCCGTAGCGAAGAACGCCGCTACACTGATATCGGACGGGGCGACCCTTCAGATCGGAATCGGGCAGATACCGAACGCAGTGTTGGGACAGCTCAAGGACCGGAAACATCTCGGTATACACACAGAGATGTTCTCGGACGGCGTTGTCGATCTCGTGGAGGCCGGGGTCATAACCGGCGAAAGGAAGACGATCCACAAGAAGAAGATCATAACATCGTTCGTCATAGGGTCGTACAAACTGATCGACTTCGTGAACAACAACCCCATGGTCGAGTTCCATCCTTCAAATTATACTAACGATCCGTTGCTCATAGCCAGGAACTACAACATGATAGCGATAAACACCGCCTCGTCGGTCGATCTTACAGGTCAAGTGATAACTGATTTTACCGGAATGGATTACGTCGCCAACCCGGGCGGGCAGGAGGATTTCATACGCGGTGCGATCTACGGGAAGGGGAGGTCGATAATCGCGCTTCCGTCGTCATCGAACGACGGCGAGACATCAAGGATCGTGCCTCATGTGCCTCACGGTGCCGGAGTATCGTCGTCAAGGGAGGACGTCCACTATATCGTGACCGAATACGGGATTGCACACCTCAGGGGGAAGACCATCGCGAACCGTGCGCTTGAACTGATAAACATAGCGCATCCGGCACACCGAACGAAGCTGATCGACCTCGCGGTAGCGATGGGATACCTGCCGCAGGAACAGAGCAAGCGTCCGTATCTCGGGAAACCGTATCCGAAGGAGTTCGAATCCAAGGAGACATTCGACGGAACTAAAGTTCTAGTGAGGCCGGTGAAGCCGACCGATGAGGATATGATGAAAGACCTCTTCTACTCATTCTCGCCGCAGACCCTGCGTCAGAGGTTCTTCTCGGAAAGGATGATACAGCCGCGCATTGAGCGGATGAGCCAGGTCAATATCGACTATGATCTGTCTATGACGTTCGGTATATTCACCGGGGAAACGAATCTCCAGAGGATGATCGCAGTATGCGGTTATGAACGGGAGCCCAGGGCGAACAGCGCCGAGGTGTTCTTTGCCGTGCGCGATAAGTGGCAGGGCAAAGGTCTCGGGACCTTTATGCTGAATAAGCTGATCGAAGTAGGCAAATCCAGGAACGTGAAGACATTCACGGCTGAGGTTCTTTCAAGCAACGTTAGTATGCTGAACATATTCTACCGTACCGGTCTCAACGTGTCGGCTAAGCTGGAGGATGATGTTTACATCGTATCTTTCGATCTGGTTAAACAATCAAAGTGATCCTTTTCTGATCTCAGCACGTATTATCTTGCCGTTGACGGTCTTAGGGAGGTGATCCACGAAATCTATCGCACGCGGATACTTGTACGGCGCGGTCTCCTTCTTGACGAAGTTCTGTATCTCTTTCTTCAGTTCGTCGCTCGCCGTATATCCGTCCTTGAGGACTATGGTGGCCTTTACAAGCTGTCCTCTTATGTCATCGGGGACACCGGTCACGGCGCATTCACTGACAGCGGGATGCAGGACGATCACGGATTCGATCTCGAACGGACCGATGCGGTATCCGGACGATTTTATTATGTCGTCGTTCCTGCCCACGTACCAATAGTATCCGTCCTCGTCCTTCCAGGCTACGTCACCAGTATGATGATACCCGCCGAACATGGCGGCCTTGGTCTTCTCTTCGTCAAGGTAGTATCCGATGTATATCCCGGGAGGGCTGTTGTCAGTTCGGACCACAACTTCCCCGGTCACTCCGGGTTCGCACGGCACCCCGTCCGGATCGACGATGTTAACTTCGTACTGAGGTGACGGTTTTCCCATCGATCCCGGACGCGGTTCCATCTTCGTGGTAGTACACACAGTAAGCGTGGTCTCGGTCTGTCCGAAACCTTCCGCAAGTTTCAGTCCCGTCGCCTTGTACCAATTCTCGAAGACATCCGGATTCAGGGCCTCTCCGGCGATGGTCGTATGTTTAAGGGACGACAGATCATATTTCTCAAGACCTTCCTGTATGAAGAAACGGAACATCGTCGGCGGGCAGCAGAGAGTGGTAACTTTGAACTCTCCGATCCTGGAAAGTATGTCGGCCGGAATGAATTTGACGAAATCGTACACGAAGACGGCGGCCTCCATTATCCACTGTCCGTATATCTTGCCCCACGAGGCCTTTCCCCATCCCGTCTCCGCGATCGTAAAATGCAATCCCTCCG
>Ga0123357_10001876_pt1 | contig 22825 bp, 13 predicted proteins | sample TergutEmb28metaG_FD_89873 | JGI IMG/M metagenome (GOLD analysis project Ga0123357, IMG submission 89873) | Embiratermes neotenicus P4 segment gut microbial communities from Petit-Saut dam, French Guiana - Emb289 P4 | ecosystem: Host-associated > Arthropoda: Insects > Digestive system > Gut ... | reverse complement strand
TGGATTTCGCCCTTTCAGGGCTCAATGAGAATAACACGCTTCCTTTCGTAGGGCGATGCCCTACGCTATTGATTTATAAGGCTTTCAGCCTTAACCTGACGGCTATGGGCAAAGAAGCCTACCCTGCTCTGGCAACTCGACGCTGCCAACGCTATGGGACAAATCACGGAAAGTACGCTAGGCAATGGATTGAAGCGAATTTCAGGATACGACGCATATTATTCGCCAAATCAAATACTGCTCAAAAACGGAAACTTGGTTAGCAAATTGTCAAATCACACAGAATTATCAATTTTATTTTCCTTAATACACTGTCATATCCCCTTCAGTCAAGCTGATAATGCAAAAACCTAATTTCGACCTAATTTCACAAACAAAACAACCACAGTAGCACGGATTGAATACCGCTGGCGTCCCTTGCGAAATCCTTTGCGTTCCTTGCGGTAAAATACATATTACCGCAAAGTGCGCAAAAACAGCTTATAAAACCAAAACCAGCGCTCCGCCCAAAATTAATAAGCCGCCCGCTATGGTTTTTAAATCCATTGGTTCCTTTAATATAAAGAACGAGAGCAGCATAACGAATACTACGCTCAATTTGTCGATTGGCGCCACTTTTGAAACTTCGCCGGTTTCGAGCGCCTTGAAATAGAAAATCCACGAAAGCCCTGTGGCTATTCCCGAAAAGATAAGAAACATCCAATTCGTTTTGGATAGTTCCCTGATGTCTTTCATTTGTCCTGCAAACAGTACAATTCCCCATGCTAAAAAGAGAATAACGCCCGTGCGAACGGCAGTCGCTACATTGCCATTGATACCTTTCACGCCGACTTTAGCCAAGACAGCCGTTAATGCGGCGAAAAACGCCGATAATAGTGCATAGAATTTCCACATAAATCAGAAGGATAATTTTTTACCGGATGCAAAGGTAAAATGAAAATTTGAAAGTTTTCAATTTATTCATACAAAATTATAAAAGCTCTACTTTTTATCTTTATTTGCGCTTTTTAACTAATTGAATAATAATATTATTTATTAATTAATCAGTTTTAACATTTCACTAATTTGCTAACCCATTTAATATCGTTTTTAAACTAATTATATATTTGTACCGAGATTATGGAGAGTATCTTATTTTTTGAATTTCAATTTTTTATAAATTATATATACTTATGAATAAAAACACTTTATTCCTTTGGGCACTTGCGATCTTTGTTTGCTTTTCTTCTTGTGAAGAGAAAGGATCTACTATGCCCTCACTTTCTAATGTGGCAGTTCCTGTAACCGCTCACTTTGGAGATAGTGTTCCTTTTTCTTTGACCGCAAACTGCAAAGAAAATCTTTCTTCGATTACCGCTAAAATTCATTATGGTGATGGTAAAGTATTGGAGCAATTATTCCCTGTCAGCAATACCGGAACGTTCACGGGCAAATTGTATATGCCTTATTTCACAGGTGGTATTGGCAATTCGGTATCAGTTACATTTTCCGTAAAAAACAGGTTATTTGAATTTTATGACCTGCCCGGAGAAAGTATTGTTCAACTTTCCTATCCTGATTTTCCATATATGACTTTAGAAACGGATTTTGGAGAGTTCCGAATGGAAAGAGTCGGATCAACATCCCAATACAAGGCGACTGGAATTTTTAAGGATATTACAATAGCCAAAATTAGCTCTGCTCCTGCCGGAGATTGGGGAAATGTAATTCATTTTGGATATTCAGGCGAAAATATAAGCGGTATGCCTGAATATGCAGGTGTATTGCTTGATTCTATTACCTTTCAGGGAGCGAGCGATGTAACATCAGATATTTTATTTGATATTGCTACTCTTTCGCCAACACCAATACCGGTCAAACATTTCATTTCATTTGCCGACTCAAATAGCCAACTACTTGATTTAGGCAAAGGAGATTTCCTTGAAATTAGCGGTTTATCAGGTTTTAGCAATTATTGGATTAATCCTTCATTCTTCTCAAAAAATTCAGCAACGTCATTAAGATTTGAGGCTATGGCAGGAACCTATAAAATAACTGCCATTCAACCGGAAGGAGATAGTCCATACCTGAATGTCGAACCTTGGAATAAAGAAACTGATCAACCTTTAGCTTTCGATCCTGCAACAGGAAACGGAGCAATTTGGGTAAATGGCGCAGGTGGCATTGGAATACCAAGCACCACAAATGCACCTCGTTGGGATCTTACCAAATCGTTTGCAATGGCTCCAAAAGGAAACAAGAAATATGAAATGCAGTTGGTAGTGGGCACAGGTATCAATTCTACAAATACTAACTTTAAATTGTATGGACAATATAATTCCGAAGATTATATGTTTACAGCAGATCCTGAAATAATTGTAATCGATGATCCTACAGGTTTGAATATGTTGTATGTAGCAAATACATACAGTGAGAATGGTAACATTAAAGGTAGGGCGCAGTCTGTTGCTCCATTACCTTCCGGGAAAACCGTTATAATAACGGTTGATGCATCTACGGTACCGGTTGTTTTAACTTATGAATTTAAATAATTAATCTTAAAATATTATATGAAAATATTAGTAGATAAAGTTAATAAGCCTAAAAAGAGATTAGCTTCTCTGTATTATCTGATTTTGACATTCCTGTTTTTGCTCATTGGAGCCATTAGTGTTGAAGCAATCGCACAGCAAACAGAAAAAACTATTACAGGTTTAGTTACTGATGCTGATGGAAATCCTGTAAGTGGAGTGAGTGTAGCTGTAAAAGGAACTACGATCGGAACATTTACCGATGTAGAAGGTAAATATAGCATTAAAGTCCATGCAAAAAATACCCTTGAATTTATATATCTGGGGTATAATACCGAAGAACGGGAAATAAAGGAAGAAACCTCTATTATTAATATTAAAATGCTGGAATCTTCTCAAAATTTAGATGAAGTTGTTGTTGTTGGTTACGGGCAACAAAAAAAGGAAAGTGTGGTTTCTGCAATCAATGCGATTGGTCCAAAAGAACTTGCGGTTACCGGTCGTAGTCTGACTAATAGTATTGCAGGTCAGGTAGCCGGTATTATTGCTATTCAACCCTCCGGAGAACCCGGATATGACGATTCCAACTTCTGGATTCGCGGAGTCAGTTCTTATCAAGGAGGTACAAGTCCTTTAGTGTTGGTTGATGGAATTCCTCGCTCCATGAGTAATATTACAGTGGATGAAATAGAAACTTTTACCGTACTAAAGGATGCGGCTGCAACAGCAGTATATGGAGCTGAAGGCGCTAACGGCGTTATTTTGATTACATCGAAACGCGGTAAAGTTCAAAAGACTTCTATTAGCGTCAAGGCAGAGGAAACAGTACGAACCCCAATACGTGTTCCAGAGCTATTGTCATCTTATGATTATTTGAGTCTGTTTAATGAGGCTACATGGAATGACGGGATAGTGAAACCAAATGGCGATAACGCGAGAAATCCATTGATTGGCTTCACTCCGACTTACTCAGAAGACGTACTTATGAATTATTACAACCATGTAGATCCTGATTTATATCCGGATGCCGACTGGTTGAGCATGTTGAAAAAACACACTTATACGTCGCGCTATACAGTTAATTTCCGCGGAGGAAACGATAAAGTCCGCTTCTTTACATCCGGAGGATATTATCGCGAAAATGGTATTTACAATACTAATCCGGTAGAAAATTACAATGCCAATCTAAAGTATGAGCGTTATAATCTTCGTTCGAATATAGATATGGACATTACAAAAACTACCAAATTATCAATTGATATTGGAGGATATTATACTATAAATAATGCTCCGAGATATACTGCCGACCAGTATTTCAGCGCTTTTACCATGTTTCCCGTTCATGTAATTCCAATGTATTATTCGGATGGTAGCTATTCCAATCACCCTGCATCTACGGCTGATTTAGGTTCGGGGCGCATCAACCCTTACAATTTGTTGAATTTGACAGGCTATTACAAACGATGGACAATTACGGCTCAATCGAAAGTTAATTTGGAACAGAAATTGGATTTTATAACTAAAGGGCTTTATTGGAAAGGCAGCGCCAGTTTTGATGCTTATACCGAATCCGGAATGCAAAGAACAAAAAGTCCTACAACTTATTATGCTACCGGAAGAAATTCTGACGGAGAATTAATTAAAACACAGCGAGACGCAGGATCTGCACTGGGAAATCCTGAGTTGGCTAATTCGGGAGGAAATAAAAATATATATCTTGAGACTTCCTTAAACTATAATCATGTTTTTAATAAAGTACACGATGTGACAGGATTGCTCCTTTATAATCAAAAAGAAACACAAAATCAAACATCCTCCGGTATGAATTTATTACCGGTCAGAAAACAAAGCGTAGTTTCAAGGGTAGTGTATAACTATGATACACGATATATTCTTGAAGCAAACTTTGGAATGACTGGCAGTGATAACTTTGCACCCGGCTACAGATGGGGCTTTTTCCCTGCTGTTGGTTTTGCGTGGTATGCCAGCAATGAAAAATTTTTGGAAAAGTTAAAGAATTATTATATAAGTAAGCTCAAATTCAGGGCATCTTATGGAAAAACAGGAAATGATAAAATTCAGTTTAATGGTTCGGATTTTCGTTTTCCATATCTTGGAAGTGTTAATAGTGGAGCGTCTGGTTATAACTGGGGTATGACAGGAGCCGGTGGCGGTGGAACGGGTAGTACAGGAGGAGTTACCGAAGCTGCATATTCAAATCCTTACTTGAGATGGGAAGTTGAAGACAAAACAAACTTTGGTCTTGATTTAGGATTACTCAAAGGGCGAATAGACTTTAGTATTGATTACTTTACGAGTAAGAGAACAGATATTATAGTTACGCGTCTAACAATTCCTACAATAGCAGGGTTGCGTATGAACCCAATTCAAAATATAGGTTGCGTCGGAAATAAAGGTTTTGATTCAAATTTAGTCTATAACCAGAATATAGGAGAGTTTTCATTATCTTTCAGAGGAAATATAACTTACTCTAATAATAAAATAATTGAAATGGATGAAGTACCCCAAAGGTACGATTATCAAAGACAAACGGGACATCATATCAATCAACCGCTTTTGTACATTGCGGAAGGATTATATACTCCGGACGATTTTAATATATCAATTGATCCCCAAACAAAGGGTTATATTTACCAGTTAAAACAGGGACTTCCGAATCCCGGAGCAGCAGTTGCACCCGGAGATATTAAATATAAAGATATAAATGGCGATGGAGTAATTGATAGTTATGATATGACTTATTACAATGGTTTTTATCCCAGTTCTTCGCCTTGTTTTGTGTATGGATTTGGCGTAAATATAGATTGGAAAGGTTTTTATGCAGGAATATTTTTGCAGGGTGTCGGAGGAGTCTCTGCAAATATACTTGCCAAATCAGAAAATTTTATGCCTTTTGTGAGAGGTCCGGAATATCAATCAGGACGAGTAGAAGCTTTAGATCGCTGGAGGTCTGCTGATCCCTACAATCAGGACGTTTTATTTCCGAGAATGCATGCCTCTGTGTTTAACTATAATATGTACAACAGTACATGGTGGTATCGGGATGCAAGTTTTATCCGTTTGAAAAATGTAGAGTTTGGATATAATTTCGACAGAAAACTTGTCGGTAAATTTTTTGCGGAAGGCGTTCGTCTTTATGTTCAGGGAAGTAATGTTGCCGTATGGGACAAAATAAAATACTGGGATCCTGAATTAAGAGGCGCAAATTCAGGAGCTAAATATCCTATAAGCGGAGACTGGACTTTAGGTTTGGATGTATCTTTTTAAAAATTAATAGTTATGAAATCAATGAAAAAATATATTTATTTTATCAGTATATTGTCTGCATTAAGCTTTGGATCATGCTCCGATTATTTGGATACGGCAAAAGAACTTAGTGCAAATCTGACAATTGATCAGGTATTTGAAAATTCCACTTATACAAGAGAATGGCATAATAATATTTTCAATTGCATTACGGAGTATTCCGGTTTGGGTTCTTCTACCAATGGAGGAAATGGTATAAATTGTAACCCGTGGTCGGCGATGTCTGGAGAGATCATGCAAAACAACGGAGCTGTAAAAAACTTACTTGAATCGGGTTATACGGCAGGGAATGCACAATTCCACCGTTGGGATACCGAGTATATGTATATTCGCCAGGCAATGATTTTTCTTCAAAAAGCTAAACCAATTGGAAATCAGGGAGATGTTGCATCTCTTTCGGAAGACAATGTGAACAGAATGAAAGCTGAAGCCAGATTTTTTATTGCATACTGTTATTTTACAATGTTTGAATTATATGGACCTGTAGCTATTGTCCCCGAACTCGCTGATCCCGAAAATCCAAATATCGATTATCCGAGAGCTTCAACAGATGAAATGGTTAACGTGATAGACAGCTTATTGCAAGATGTTATTAATGATCCTGCATTACCTGCCTCTATTTATAAGAATGGTACCTTTAACTATACGGAAATGACTCGTCCGACTAAAGTAGTCGCTTTAGCCTTGCGTGCCAAGCTGTCTGTTTATGCTGCTTCGCCATTGTTAAACGGGGGGTTTGCTGAGGCATTAACTGTTAAAAACAAAGACGGTAAACGGCTTTTCCCTGATTATGACGCCAATAAATGGGTAATTGCCAAACAAAGACTGGAAGAACTTATTACTTTTGCCGAAGCGCAGGGACACAAGTTGTATTATAGCGCAGACTCGGATGCTAACAAATCGGTTTATGAATTATTTCAAAATTACAATGATGAAATTTTGTGGGCAACTTCCGTCAATGAACGAAGTACGAATGTTGGCGACAAACGAGTTACACCACGCGATATGTTTGCCAGTTATGGAAACATTGGAGTTTCTCAGGAAGTTGTAGATGCTTTCTTTATGAACAACGGGTTATGTATTGACGATCAGGGTTCCGGTTATAAAGAAGATGGTTTTGAGTCGGTTTTTAATCCTGCGAGTTCCATCGGTCGTACCGACCCCAATATTTTCAATATGTACGCAAACAGGGAAGCGAGATTTTATGCATCTGTTGCTTATCAGGGAAGAAGCTGGCACCTTCAACCAAATAATTCTACAAATTATGCCATCGGATTTGCCAAAGGACAAGCTGCAGATAATTCAAGCACCGACTGTCCAAGAGGTGGATATTTGCTTTATAAATTTTACAGTCATCAGGTTGCATTTTTTACTGGAACAGGGATTGTTGACCATTATAATAAACCAAGTATTTTGTTTCGCTTGGCGGACTTTTATCTGTATTATGCAGAAGTTTGTAATGAAATAAACCCCAGCGATCAAAATATTATTGATTATATTGATAAAATAAGGACGCGTGCGGGAATATCAGGATATAGAGAAATGCAAGATTCCGGTATTAAAACGAACGTGATAGGTAATTATCAGGCGCAAAAAGAGGCTATTATTCATGAACGTTATGTTGAACTTTATGCCGAAGGACAACGGTATTTCGACATGTGCCGATGGATGATTTGCGAACCGGGTAAAAGCAAGTATGGCGATATTAGAAAATTTTCAGGATTAAATATGAACGGCTATGCCAATCTTCCTTTAAACGACGATAATACTTTTTTCAAACGCGTACCAATTGAATCCCGTTCGGCTTGGAGTAAAAAATATTATTTTTATCCTATTCCGCAACAAGAAATTAATAAGAGTAAAGGCGCTTTGTTAGTACAAAATCCTCTTTGGGAGAAAGCGGAGGAATAAAAAATGAAAACATACTTGGCTATTGATGTTGGCTACCCAAATTTACTGATAGGCGAAATGGATATTTGGGGCAATATTCTGAAATACAAATCATATTCAACAGGGTATTTAGACCAAAAACAAATTGTTAGTGCTATCAAAAACGCAGTTGACGATTATTTTAAAACGCAACATTGGTTTATGGGCAGCAAACCATTAGCTATGGGGATTGTCGTTTCCGGAAGAGTTGATAATGTTTCCGGAATGTGGTTTCAAAATGATCCGGCAAAAGCAAACCCCGTATTTTTGTCCAGAGAGATGAGCGATATTTACGATATCCCCTGTTTTGTAGAAAATGGAGTTAAAGCAGCCGTTCAGTCAGAAAAAATGTTTGGCGCAGGACGGTATTCCGATAATCTTATTTATATTAGTATTGGCGCTGAAATTGCAGCAGGGTTCATCGTTAATGGCGAATTGCTTAGGGGAAGCAACTTTAATGCGGGAGAAATCAGTCATACAAATGTTGGCGTTGGAATTGGAATTGCTTGTGAATGTGGGCGAACCGATTGTGTGAATTTGATAGCTTCAGGAATAGGATTTGATAAGTCTGCAAGGTTTTTATCTGAAAAATACAAAACAACACTTGTTATTTCTAAAGATGAAAAGGAAAAGGTAGATATCAAAGATATTTTTTCTCTCTACAAAGAAGGGGATGAACTTTGTTATCATTTGGTAGAAAATGCTTCTTCTGCATTGGCAAATCTTATTATGAATCTTATGCGGGTAAGCGATCCGGATACTGTTATTTTAGGAGGCGGAATTTTATCGGATGGTTTCCTGTATCCTAAAATATTGGACAAATTTAATGATTCAACAGTAAGGTTTGTGAATACCGGCATAATTCCAACTTCTTTTGATAATAATTTAGCAGGTTTGATTGGCGCCGGTACTGTTGCTGTTTTGGGTATTAAAACTCAGAAAGAACAGTATTCAATAGAAAAAATGGAAAAGTATAGTTATAAAAATAATATTAAATAAACAGGCATGAAAAGAACTCTAAAAACAGCATTACTTGTTTTTTTTGTGTTATCGAGTATTTCAATAAATGAAACGGTAGCTCAAACATGGAGAAGTTCATTGTATCCTGCAAATTGGACTCCTGGGTATAAAGATGCTCAAGGACGGTTTTTGCATGATTTTTCGTATGCAGGATATAAAAAAGGAGAAGTTCCAATTCCTGAAAAAGTTGGATCCCAATACGTCGATGTAACAAAACCACCGTATAATGCCGACAATACAGGAACAAACGATGTAACATCTATTTTGCAAAATGCAATAACAACTGTGGGCGCTACTGGTGGAGGTATTGTATATCTGCCGGAAGGTACTTACAAAGTAAAACCGGGAAGCGGCGCTGCCATTAAAATACAAAACAACAATGTAATTTTAAGAGGAGCCGGAATCGGAAAAACGTTTATTTACTGTTATGCCGAAAATATGAGGAACCAACAAATTATTCTTGTTGCGCCCGCATCCGGCGGAACATGGGATAGCGGTGAAAACGGAACGTTTTATTTGACGCAGGACATTCCGGATAGCCCTGTTTCAACTATCTTTTTAGATAATGTGAGCAACTTAAAGGAGGGTGATTGGGTAATTATACGCTCTGACCGTTCGGCTGCATGGATTGCAGAACATCAAATGGGCGGTTTCTGGAGTCCTGACCCCAATATGGGACCCACCTTTTACCGTAAAATTACTGCCGTAAATACAACCGATAAATCTATTGAGATTGACATTCCTACACGTTACTATATGAAAATGCGGGATAATGCAAGAGTTTACAAAGTAACCCCAAAACTCGGAAATGTAGGATTAGAAGATTTTTCAATTGGAAACAAAATGAATCCTGCTACTTCGGGATGGGGCGAAGAAGATTATAATACTTCCACCACCGGAGCCTATCAAGTACATTCGGCTTTCATGATCAAATTTTCTTTATGTATTGACTCATGGGCTAAAAATATTGCAACTTATCAAGCTGGAAATCCTTCACTTATTCACATGAGTTCTAATGGCATGGATATGGATAAATGCCGCAATTTAACAATTGACAATTGTGATTTCAGCTACGCTCAATACAAAGGCGGAGGAGGAAACGGTTATGCATTAAATATCGGTTCTCAGGAATGTTTGATATCCAACGGTTCTACAACAGGAGTAAGACATGGTTATTCTTTCAAATATGCCTATGCAAATGGAAATGTTATTCTTGGATATTTTTCTTCCAAAAATGATTTAGCAAGTGATTTTCACATGTATCTGAGTATGTCTAATCTGATTGATGGACAGAGTATGAATGAAGACTTCATTGATGCTACAATACGTCCTTATGGCGCTAATGCAGGAAATTACCACGGAGCGACCACTACCCAAACAGTATTTTGGAATGCAAACGGGATAGCTTATAAAGGGAACAGTTTTATAATTGATTCACGACAAGTTGGATGGGGTTATATTATTGGAACCAGAGGTAAGGCTACCGGTGTAAATACAACACCTACCACTATGTCAACAAGTTATGGAAGTGTTAACACTGCTCCGGAAGACTTTAAAGAAGGTATTGGCAATGGTAGTAACCTTGAACCTATTTCCTTGTACTACGATCAGTTAGGAAGAAGATTGGGAAAAGATATATGTGTACCTGTAATTGCAAGCGAAAATGATGTTAATTTGGCAAAAAACGCAATTGATGGAAATATGGAAACGAGGTGGGCGGCAGATGGTCCGGGCAAGTGGATTCAATTTTGCATAGGGGATGATCCCGTATCCGTTTCGGGAGTAAGAATTGCATTTTATAATGGAAACATCCGCCGTAGCAAGTTTGACATTCTCAGCTCAATTGACGGCATTAATTGGACAACTGTAGCTACCGGACTTCAAAGTAGCGGAAAAAGTTCCGATTTTGAAAGTTTCAATTTTAACGAACCTGTGATAGCAAGGAAAATACGTATCGTGGGACAGGGAAACAGCGCTAACACATGGAATGTTTATTCTGAAGTTGAATTTGACTATTCGGATATAAATGCTATAAAACCCGTTGTTTTGAATGACAGAAAAATAGTTATCTTTCCCAATCCTTTTTCTAAAAACGATGAATTAACTATTGATTTGGGAAATGAAACTTGCTTGACAGGATATTTATCTATTGCAGATATAGGAGGTAAAACTATTCTTTCGAAAGAAATAAAAATTATAGACAATAAAGTGAAGATAGAAAATTTATCTCTTTCATCAGGAGTTTACATAATATCGGTCATAACCGATTCAGATAAATTTCATGAAATGTTTGTTGTAAAGTGATATTAGATTAACGTACAATAAAATTTCATTTTATTACAATTTTATTTGAATAGATATTATTGCCTGTCTGCGTTTTCAACAAATAAATACCTTGATTTAATTCGGTCATATCAATTATATTTGAATGTTGCGATAGATTGCCGGAATTTAACAAAGTTCCGGCAATTGAATATATGTCATAATGTGCAGGCAATGCTTCAACTTGAATTGTAAAGATTCCATCTGCCGGATTAGGGAATACAGTTATAGGGTGCAGAGGCGTTTCTTTTATACCGGCTCCATCTCCCAATGCCACTTTAATAATCGTTTGATAGCGTAATAAGGCTTCAAGGAAATAGTAGTCGGCATATACCAAAGGCGCATCAATTTCAGTTCCGCCGGGAAAGTTTCCGACACAATGCTTTAACAGAAATCCTTGATTTGTATTTTCCTCAGCTAAATATTCATCAGAAGCCAAACTGTGTAACATATCAATAGCAGCGTTTAAGTATTGAGCGTTATCTGTAAAAGTATATAATTCAAATAATGCCGAAGCAACTATAGCTCCCGCCGAAGCATCTCTGTATTCTACTGTTGTGAAATCATTCCTTGAAAATGCTTTCACATAACCAGGCTGTCCTGCATTAAAATCCCACCATGGAATTTTGTCTTCAGGTAAACGGGGATGATTCAAATAAACATCTGCCATTTTTTTAGCAGTTTCCAGATATTTACCGTCTCCCGTTTCACGATACATCATGGTAAAACCATAAATGCCCCATCCCTGTCCGCGAGCCCACATGGAATTATCGCTCCAACCTTGATAAGTGACTCTTTTAATAACGTTTCCCGTAGTCGCATTATATTCTACCAGATGATATGATGAATAATCGTCGCGCAAATGGTTTACCATTGTCTTATCAGCGTGCTGTGTTCCTATTGACATAAATTTCTGAGCTTCATCAAGGTTATCGGTTGCTTTTGATGCCCACATTAACATTTCCAGATTCATCATGTTGTCAATAATTACAGGACATTGATTAGAATACCAATCCCATGATTTAATGCACTGGACGATGCTGTTAAACCTGTTGCTCAAAGCATTGGAACCGCGTATAATGATATTCTTGTAATTGGAGTTTTCCTGAGGTTCCAATCTATAGCCGTTTCCAAAACTACAAAACAGGATAAATCCAATATCATGGGAATTTGCTGTATAACTGTCCCCTTCCAACGATTCTGTCCACGCCTTGGCTTGAATTTTCCAGTAATCATCTTTTGAGTATTCATATAAATACCATAAGCTACCTGCGAAAAAGCCGTTAGTCCACGCATCGCCGCTTGTAACTTCCAGATTGCCATTGTTAACTGTACGCGGATACCTGTCCGTCCTCGTCATCTTTGATATTAAATATTTATATTGTATTTCGGCATGTTTAACATTATTATCAACAAAGGCAGATTCTGCTTCCCAATCAATGCTATCAGAAACTGTAACAGTCTTTTGAGAAAATACTATTTGAAAAGGAATAATAAAAAACAACGAAATAATCAGATTTTTTTTCATTTTAATTTGGCATATATTATTTTGAGTACAAATTTAGCAAATTATTATTGAAATGTATATATATTATCATTAATTCCTATATGATCTTTCTCTGTATTTGCTTTTAATTTTCCTGTGGTTATATTTTTCACAGACCGTCGGTATCAATAAACAACGATTTATAATCGGCAAAGTTGATGTTAATACGCTTATGCTATCGCAAAGCCGCAGGGAGAGCGCTCAACGCAACTATTTATCTATTTTAAATAATTATTGGCGCTGTTATTACACAATCCGTAAACTTACTCTTTTTGATTTCGAGAGACAGGAAAGCCTTTCTTTTCAATTTGAGAAATTGTTGGAATAAACGTCATGTTAAGCCCACAGTGACAAAATATTATTTATAAAACGATCCGATTTGCTTCACCGTCCATTCAAAATCTTCTCTGGGAATAATTGCTTTATTTTTCATTTTCGTCCGGTAATTATATATGGTATTCACGGAATATCCTAAAAAATTAGAAATTTTCAAACTGCTTTCAACTCCCAAACGAATTAATGCGTAAATTCGTAATTCTGTGTTTAATATCTCGCCCTTTTTCAAGATTATTTTTGCATCATCTACTAACAAATCATTGAATTTGTCAACAAAAGTTGGAAAAAGATGAATAAACATCGTATCAAAATTAATAAAAAATCCTTTTAATTCATCTTCTTTCAGAGACGTTGATTTTGTTTTTATGAATAAATCTTCGTATTGTCTTTCTTTTAACATTTTATTAACCATTCTTCTATAGTTATCTATTTTGTCAATATATTCCATACACATATTTAGAAAATAGCCTATATATTCTTCTTTGATATGATTGGCTTCTCTTACATTAGAGTTGGCTTTATCTAATTTGGAATTTATATCCAGCAACTGTTTATTCAAAATAGCTAAATGCGAATTGGCTTCTTTAATATGCTTATTGGCTACTACTATCTTTTTCGTATATTTATATATAAAAAAGATGGAAATTACAAGAAATATGGATAGAACACTAATTAAAATTAAATACTTGCGGAGATTATATTTTTGCTTTTCACTTTTTTCATTGTATGCTTTCTCTATGATTGTTTGGATATTTACCAAGTCGGATGATCGAAGGCGGGTATTACATGTTCTTGCATTTGCTAAAGCATAGCTCATATACTTGTAGGCACGATTTATATCGTTCTCCCTGTAAAGAATATTAGCCAATACCGGTATAGAGGCATTATCTTTAATCACCGATTGTATATCGGATATTGATGAGAGGATTAAACATATTTTTTCATTTTCAACGTCTTCTTTTTTTCTGTACAATAAAGATCTGTGAAACATAATAATTGCATATTGAGGAGAAAATTCTTTTATTCCCTGCAGACGGCTGTCATTTACTTTTAGTGCGTCATCCAATTTACCTGCTTCCCTAAGGCGCAATTCTTCAATCTTCATATATTCCGAATCATTGCGATTAGCTATTATTAAGAGTGCGGAATCGGTATAAATCCCATTTTGTATCCAATATTTTTCTCTATTGCTACTATTTGCAAGAGTATGTTGAGCGATCCCGCCATAAATAGATCTAAGACATAAGTAATATGAAATTTTTTGTTTTTTGTTCAATATGGACTTGTTTAAGTTATCTAACTCATCAAACGCCTCATTAAACAATCCCAAAGATGTGTAGATAGTGGCGCAATCTAACAATGTTTCATTTATTTTGAATGAATCGTTTAAATCGCGTGCAATATCTAAATTCTTTTGCAGGCAACTTATTGCAGAATCCGACATATATGATTTATATTCAAGAAATAATGAATTGTTTATATGATAGATGATTTCTTTTGACAAATCATTGTCTTTCATAGAACTTTTAAGACTTTCGATGTTACGCTCTTTTATATCAACATACAACTTGTCGTTATTAATCATCTCGTCTAATGTTTTTAATAGTGAATCTAACCGGTTGGAAGCCATACAAATGCCATTTAATCCGGATAAAAATATAAAGAATATTATTCCAAAATGTTTTTTCATATAATTTTATTTTAACATATTATGTTGAAATATAATTCAAATTTAAAAAATATTTACAAATTTATATGAATCATCTCATTCTTGCAAATAATGATCAAAAAAAATAATGAAATACTAAGATTAACAGTATAAACTTACTTATATTATCATCCTGAAAAGTTATGTATTTAATTACATAATCATCCTTAATTTTGTAAGTTAACTACTTTTTTTTGTTAAAAATAAATAATTATTATGCAGAAAATCAATTATATAATAATATTTTTTTTTTTTAAGAATTCACATAATATTCCAAATAATAAAAAGGAATATCTTAAATCTCTAATTTTACATCAAAAATTTAATTTATTTCTTTTTTAGACATGAAAAAATGTTATCTTCTATATCTTTTTATCATCTTGATTGCATTAGGTTTTCCTATAAAAATATTTCCACAAGCAAATGGATTTGTACATGCATCGGGAATACAAATATTGGATATAGAAGGACGAAATTTGATTTTTAGAGGGATTGGAACAGGAAACTGGATGCTTCAGGAAGGTTATATGATGAATACTTCCGGCGCAACAAACGGAACTCAATGGCATTTCCGCCAAAAACTGATAGCAACAATCGGTTTAGACAAGACTAATGAGTTTTACAATGCATGGTGGGATAATCATTTTACAAAAACCGATGTGGACTCTATGGCTAATTGGGGATTTAATTGTGTGCGTGTTGCTATGCACTACAAAATGTTCACGCTTCCCATAGAAGATGAACCTGTGACCGGACAGGACACATGGCTGGAAGATGGATTTGTTCGTATAGATAATTTGTTGAAATGGTGCGCTGACAATAAAATTTATCTTATACTTGATATGCACGCAGCTCCGGGAGCACAAGGCAGCGATTCTAATATATCAGATTACGATTCGTCCAAACCATCCCTTTGGCAAAGCGAAGAAAATAAAAGAAAATTAGTAGCCTTGTGGAAAAAATTAGCCCAACGCTATGCAAATAGTCCATATATTGGCGGTTATGATTTGATAAACGAACCTAAATGGGATGATTTACAGGCTAACGCAAATAAAGATTTATGGAATCTTCTTAAACGAATAATTGATGCCGTCAGGGAAGTTGATAAAAATCACATGGTTTTTCTTGAAGGCAATAACTGGGGTAATGACTACACAGGACTTCCCGACATCTCAGCTTGGGGTGGAAATATTGCATTGAGTTTTCATAAATATTGGAATAAAAACGAGGATGGAGCGATCGACTGGATAATTAATCTGGGCAAAAGCCATAATGTGCCGGTTTGGTTAGGAGAAACCGGAGAAAATTCCAACAGTTGGTATGCCGATGAAATCCGCCTGTGCGAAAAAAACAATGTCGGCTGGTCAATGTGGCCTGTCAAAAAAACCGGAATAAATAATGTTATGAGTTCCAAAAGCAATAGTAATTACGACCAGTTAATGACCGCTTGGCGAAATAATTCATATATTGATCCCAATACGGCATATAATGGCGTGATGCAATTTGCCGCCGACCATAATATCAAAAATTGCGCTATGAGGTATGATGTAATTGATGCAATGATAACAAGACCTCACACAAACGAAACGCGCCCGTTCAAAAAATATACGGTTAGCAGCAGTAATATTTATGCTGTTGATTATGATATGGGGGCAATAGGATATGCTTATTATGATGTTGATGATGCCGATTATCATGGAACAGGAGAACCTTATACCAATTGGAACCAGGGATGGCTCTATCGTAATGACGGCGTAGATATTGAAGCTTGCAGCGACAATCCGACCAATGGTTATTCGGTTGGTTGGACTGAAGATGGGGAATGGTTGTGTTATACGATTGAATCGCCGGAAGAAAAAGCATATACCATGCAACTTAAATATTCAAGCCAAACAGGAGCAGCCAAAATGTATATCGAAATCAATGGCAAAAGAGCTTCTAAAACAGTAAATATGTCAAGTACAGGTAGTTGGAAAACATGGGGAGCTGTTTCATTTGGGAATATAATTATGCCGGCAGGAAATGTTAAGTTGAAACTTGTTTTTGAAAAAGGGGGAGCCAATCTTAACTTTTTAAGACTGTCAGCGCCTAAACCTGTGGAAGACATTAATTTCGAACTGCTTTCTGCCAATACGGATGTTTTGAAAGATGAAATCACTCTGCTTTTTAATGAACCTGTTGATGAGATATATAAAGAATCTTTCATTGTTAAGGTAGATAATGTTCCTGTCGGAATTACTTCTCTAAAGAAAAATGCAAGTAATCCCCAGCAAGTTTTGATTACACTTGATAAATCTATATTATATAATAATACTATCAACATTGATTATAATGAAAATACTTGCATAAGTGGGAGTAAGGTACTAACAACCTTTACTGGCTTCCCTGTAACCAATTTAATAGCGCCTCATGCGGTAGTTCCTGCAAGAATAGAAGCTGAAAGTTATGCCGATAAAAACGGTTTTACTTTCCAGTCATGCAGCGAAGGAGGAACAAATGCCGGTTATACTGTTGCAGGAAATTATCTTGATTACATTGTTTATGCACCATACGCCGGAAATTTTGAAATAGATTTTCGCATAGCTGTCAATGATAATACCAGCGTTAAAAAAATTGGAATCTATGATATCGGACCTGATGAAAATACGTTGCTTCAAACATTAACATTTTCTTATACGGGAGGATGGCAAATGTGGCGAACAGAAAAAACCACAGTGAAGCTAAAATCAGGAAAGAATATCCTAAGAATCTATGCCATTACTGACGGTTTTAATCTAAACTGGTTTGAAATAAAAGAAATAGCTGACACAGGATTTGGCGTTGTTTCTACTAATGCTGTGATAGTTTATCCTAATCCTGCTACCGATTACTTATTTGTGAAATCGAACATTAATTCCGATTTTTATGCTACGCTGTTTGATGTATCGGGAAAACAATTATGCAACCCTTATTATTCTCTGGCTGAAAATCGGATCAAAATGGATGTTGCAGAATTCCCCAAAGGCGTTTATCTGGTAAAAATACATACAGATAATGAAATTATTACAAAAAAAATAATTATACAAAAATAATTTACTTTTAAAATTAATTATTATGAAAAGAATTTTTTACCTCTTACTGTTGTCGGGAACTATGATTTCCCAAAGTATTATGGCTACCAACAAAATTGTTGGCGGCAGTATGGAACTCACTGATCAATCTTCTTGGCTTACGCCTTCATGGAATCACGGTACAAGCGTTGCTGAATTTGGTTATACAACTGATGTGCCAAGTTCCGGGCAAGGCGGTTGTTTTCATATCCAAGGTACCGGATCGGATGTTCAATATGCAATCTATCAGGCTGTTGAACTTAAAGCAGGCGTTGTATATACTCCTGGCGCTGCCGTTAAGATTGTATCAGGCGATGCTACGAGAACCACATGGTTTGAAGTATATATTGGACCTACAGATCCGGCGACAGCTACCGGAGATTACGTTGAAAATACCGCTATCAACCAGATTAAAGTTGCCAGTTACTTTTCTTGGGATAAGCCGCCTGTGGTAGCTGATGGTACCTTAAGCAATGGCAACACGTATAAGTCATATACTCCAACGACCGACGGCACTTATTATGTTTTATTCAAATTCGGTTGTAATGCAGCAACAGGAAATTTTGAAATTTTAGTTGACAACTTAAGTTTGGACTATTCGGAAGCTCCCAAGGCAACATTTAAAACGGTTGGGTTCACTGTAGGAATAGCTCCTTTTGAAGTAGAATTTCTAAATACTTCCGTATTTGCAACATCTTACTCATGGGATTTCGGAAATGGAGAAACAAGTACAGACAAAAATCCTTCAACTGAATATGATGAACCCGGCATTTACACTGTTAAGTTGATAGCATCAAATGGAGCAATTACCGATGAAATGGAGCAACAAATAAATGTTGTAGGTAATGCACCTGACTTTAGCAAAAAAGAAAAATTGGTGACCGGCGATATGGAAACACAAGGTAATTGGTTTGTTTCCTGGCTGGATGGACAAGTACAACCAACATTAACATGGGGTTATACAGAGGATGCCGTTACCGGCGGATCCGGAGGCTCTCTGAATGTATCTGCGGATGGTAGCAACCGTAAAAATATGTGTATTTACCAACCTGTACTTTTACAAAAAGATCATGTTTACAGATTTGATATGGCATTCAAAGTGCTGGACGGAACTACAGGGGATGGTATGTGGGTAGAAACTTATCTTGAAAATTTCGAACAACCAAGCGCTGATTACAAGCCAGGATCTGGAGCTGCTCCGAACGGAACAAACTTGTCATTTGCAAAAGAAGCCACCGTACCCGGATGTATGGGATATATTCCTACTGCTGCGAACATTGCCGGTAGTGATGGTTTATTCAGTGAAAATCTTTCCGTAATTGTTTACTCCGGAGCAACTGAAGATTTGTCATATCCTTTTGAGAAACTTACTTATATACCTAATACAACAGGAATGTATTTCTTTGTCCTTAAAATAGGTGGAAATATTAATAAAGTAATGAACCTTTTATTCGACAATTTATCATTAAGTGATGATGATATAAGCGCTATTAAACAACCTGTTTTAGATGGTTGTACAATCTATGCAGAATCAGGGGTAATCAATGTAAATACTGTAAATAAAGACAACAATAGGATTAACATTTATAATGTCGGCGGTTTATTGATTCAATCTGATAATTTCTCAGGGCAATTTGCTTCAAAATCTTTACAAGCAGGGGTTTACATTGTAAAAATCAATGGAGTCTCCTCTAAAATATTAGTGAAATAAACATTATCTTTTACCCGACTTTGTCGCTAAATTAATAAACAATTCAACGACAAAGTCAGTAATAAATTAAAAAATATAAAATCATGAAATATAAAGGATTTCTTTTTAGTTTAATAGGCATTTTCTTGACATTTACAAGTTATGCCCAAATATATGAACGTGTTGCATTAGAAGATGCTTTTGGTAATGATGCCAGTGGTCAATCGGATGTAATACAAGGTAACGGTGTAGGAGGAAACTTATACATTAAAGGAGTAGCTGCCGGTTCAGGTATTCGCGAATCATTCTTCAAACTATCTTTGGAAGATATGGATAATCTAACTTCGGAAGAATTGGATTATACCAAAGTAGAATTACGCATTTATACTGTACGGTCCAATACTGATGCCGGACAAAATCAAATCGGCGTATATCCGATCAGCAACGACTGGAGTGAAACTACACTTACATGGACAAATAGTCGCGATCTTTCTGCAGCCGGAATCACAGAAGGTGTAATTGCCACAGGCGCAGGAACACGAGTAGCCGGTTATACCGGTACAGGTCAACAAGGTCAGCCAACCGATGCTTACAACGCATCTAACGAATCAAGATTTGATATTTCAGCTTATGCAATTGAACAGTACAAAGCGGGAAATAAAACTATTTCTGTGATGCTGCACGTAAATAATACAGTGAATAATGGCGACCAACAGTTGGGTTCAAAAGATTTACCTGACGATAGTACTATACCTGAACGAGAACTGAAAATGCCGAAAGTAATTGTAACGACACCGGTTCCTTCGGCAAATTTCACAGTTTCTTCATTTGGTTTTGAAAATTTGCCGGTTACATTTACAAACACATCGGCGCTCCCTACATCTTACGTATGGGATTTTGGCGACGGAGGAACCAGTACGGAAGCAAATCCAATTCATACCTACACTGCAGCAGGCGATTATGTGGTTACTTTAACCATTAATGGCGATGCCGAATTGGTAAAATCGCAAAATGTTCATATATATCAAGTCGCTAACAAAACTATTTTAGGTGGCGATATGGAAGAAGCCGACAGAGCTTTCTTTGTTGAACTTGGCGCCGAGAATTTAATTGGTGGTACGAACGACCAACTTGTTTGGGGTACAGTTGCAGGAACGGGATCGAGTTCTTACAAACCATCCGGATTTGGAACCGGCGGTTTCTTAACTGTTGCCGAAGATTATAGTGCATCGACTTCCTATATCTTAGCACAAGCCGTTTATTTGGAAGGAGGCAAAATATATAGTCTCAGCTTTGATTATCATGTTAATAACTATTCTCGTGCATGGTGGAATATTTATATCGGCACAACGGTTCCTTCAACCAACGATTATTCCGACAATCAAGTGGGTAGTTTAATAGATTGGTCCACCACTAATGTTGCTCCCAACACGAAAGATATATTTGCGCAAAATTTTATTCCTGAAACTTCAGGTATTTATTTTGTTGTGTTAAAATGGGGTTGTGGAGCCGGAGCTAACGGATATTTCAATACTTCCATGGATAACCTTTCATTGAAAGAAGTTCCTGTATTGACCACCGTTTCTGTCGAAGACATCTCAATAAAGGAAGGTGAAGAATCAGCAGTAAACGTTACATTTACTGATCAATTCGGTGAACCGGTAGATGCTGCTATTACCGGAATAGTTTCCGATCCGGCTACAGGACTTTCTATTGATAACCGTGAAGGTACGTATTATGTAACGGGGGTAGTTGCCGGTACATATACGATTACGGTTGTGGCTCAAGCCGGTGAAGTAACTCAAACTGGACAAGCGACAGTCAAGGTTGATCCGGTTACAGGCATTGATTCTGTGAATGGAAAATCAATTTCAATCTCTCAAACGAATAATGAAATTTGTATTTCCAAAGAAATGATCAACATTCAACTGTATTCCATTCAAGGACAAAGGCTGTTGAATGTTTGCAATACCAATTCGATCAATATTTCAACATTGGCGAAAGGCGTATATGTGTTGCAAATAATGGATGATAAGGGAGTACAATCTGCCCATAAGATTGTGATTCATTAATATTAAAAAGGAGACTGTCTCAAAAGTATTTTTGAGACAGCCTCTTTAATCCATTTTGCAGTCTTTCCCTTAAGTAATCATAAATAGGTATTGTTAAATACCGACCTTAATGAGCATGTACAAAGTGCGTTTGTGAAAACGGCAGCATTAATTTTCCAATACTATTCATACAAAATTATATCCTCATACAACTGCCGCATCCGTTTGCGCAAATGGAGAATAGCATAATGCTTTCGCGAAAGCAAAGTATTAACCGGAACGCCTGTCGTTTGTGCGATTTCTTTCACCGGAATGTCGTCCAGTTCGGTCAATTCATATATTTCCCGCTGTTCGGGAGGCAATTCTGCAAGCGCATTTTCCAACTCCGTCCAAACCAACGAATGCAGGTATTCCGTTTCAGGAGAAGGAGAAACTTCATTGTTGAACAGGATTTCCGAAAAATCTTCCGGCATTATATTTTCTTCGTCATCGCTTACGTAAACCGGCAACTCTTCTTCGCGCTTTTTTGTCCAATAATTGATTATCCTGTTTCGAGTTACACGGTACAGCCACGCTTCTATCCTGTCAACCGGATTCAAAACACTATTAACCGTTTTTGTCAATTGATAAAAAACATCCTGCAAAATATCTTCCGCATCTTCCCGATTGGAAATCCGTTTCCGGATAAAAGCTTTCAGACGCGGTTGATATTCTGCAATCAATACTTCGGCATTCCTGCGTTCCGTTTGTTTATTCATTTACTTTATCAGTAAAAGGATTTGAACAGGGATCGTCAATTAAATCTTGAAAATCACGGGAATGAAAACGGGAACCCCAATCTCCCCGCATCTGTTCCCTTTGGCTTTTAAGTTTCTTAATAAATTCTTTCCTTTCTTCAGGCGACATTTTTATCCATTTTTCACGGACAGGGTTGCCGCGACCGTGAAGAAAATGATTATGCCGTCCATGCCTGCCTAATCCTCCCAATAAAATACGGCTAAGCGCCAATAGTCCAACAGCTTGCCAATAATTGACGGCAGGCCATCCGAAAATACCCGGAATCAACCAATTCCACAACAACATCACAGCAAGACTCAAAGCGGCGATAATAACAAGCCCTATGAGTAAACGCTTAAAAAAATGTACTGTCTTCATAATTTTTTGTTTTTAATTCATTGGCATTGCTAATTAAGTATAGATAATGTTCCGTTTCGGAAGTGCATTAATAAAAGTACAGAGATTTTGAGCATTTCGACTTTCTTGGAATAACATTTTGATTTTCTTCTCATTCTTGCTA
>Ga0123357_10001875_pt1 | contig 22830 bp, 19 predicted proteins | sample TergutEmb28metaG_FD_89873 | JGI IMG/M metagenome (GOLD analysis project Ga0123357, IMG submission 89873) | Embiratermes neotenicus P4 segment gut microbial communities from Petit-Saut dam, French Guiana - Emb289 P4 | ecosystem: Host-associated > Arthropoda: Insects > Digestive system > Gut ... | reverse complement strand
TCGATGCCCCGCTCGAGGAACATGTTGCCCAGCTCGCGTGAGGCCACCGGCTTGGTGAACGCCCCGTCCAGCGGCGTGACATAGGTGATGGTCGTCTCTTCGCGTATCCCGTGCCCGGTCAGCCACGCGTCGAGCAAGAACGTCATCTCCAGCGGCGCCACCGGGCACTTGATCGGCAGATCGGTCAGGTGCACCACCATCTTGCCGCCACGGAAATGCCGCAACGCCTCGTGCAGCTTCTCCGCCCCGTCCAGCGTGTAGAACTGATGGATCGACACCCCGTACTCGGGGCCGTCCATGCCGGGGGTTTGGTCCGGTCTCGGCGTGACCCCGGTGGCGATGATGAGCAGGTCGTAGGGCACCGCCCGTCCGTCCGTCAGCACCACCCGCTTGCGTTTTGGCTCGACCTTGTCGATCGCGGTGAGCACAAGCTCGATCCCTGAGGCGAAAAGCCGATGCCGCGAGCGCACGATCTGCGACGACGAGTACGTGCCCACCGCCCGGAAGAGATAGCCCGGCTGGTAGTGGTGCTCGTCATCTTGGTCAATGACCGTGATGCGCAGATCTGCCTCAGGAATCGCCGAGCGCAACCGGTTGGCCACTGCCGTCCCGGCCGTCCCGCCTCCGAGAATCACAAGACGTCTCATACCGGCCCCCTAAGCCATCGTCCGTCGGCCTCGTCGCGACCTGAGCGAAGCACTCGAATCGAGGGCCGACTCAATTCGTATGCGGGGAGTCTACTACTGCCCAGTAACGGCCAGATACCCTACCCCGTTGGGTTTCCGCCAAGGCCTCGTCGCAGTCGCGCGGTCGCCGCGCGCGACCCGCGCGGCGGCGACGGAAGAACCGGGGCCGGCCCGCGCTAGGGTTGCCTGGTGAGTCTTGAGAAAGTCTTCTTCGGCTTTTTTGTCCTTTTTGCCGCAACACTTAACTTTGGCTTCTTCTTAGGTGATATGTCCGACCCGTCAATGCACAGCTTGATCGCGTTGTATGCGGCTCTTGTAGTCAATGCGTGCGCTTTGGTGCTCAAGCTGGGAGATCGCACGCAGCTCGGCGCGGTCCATTTGGCCACGAGCTTGGTGGCCGTGATCCAACTGCTCGTCTCCACGGTCTACTACACGCTCAACAACGTGGATGGCAAGGTTCCCAGCGCGCACACCACCGCAATGATCGTCTCCTTTTCCGGCGGGGCGCTGCTGGCCAACATCGTCTCGGTCGTGCTGCTGGTGGTCGAGACCTCGACCTTCCGCCGGCGCTGACGGAACCCGCGGTGTCCACGCCCCGATCGGCTCGCCCAACCCTGCGCCGTCGCCGCCGACGGCGCAGCGCCGCTCCCCCGCCCCGGTCCACCCGGCTGCGCATGGGCCATGTCGAGGTGCCTCGGGAACTCCCGCAACTCGCGGCGATCTTCATCGTGCTGCGCAAGATCCGAGCCCCGCTGCTGGTGGTCATCGTCGCGATGTGTGTCGGCACGCTCGGATTGAGCGTGATGCCCGCGCCGAGCGGCGAGCCCCGGCTGACGGTCTTCCAGGCCTTCTACTTCATGACCTTCACCGCCTCGACCATCGGCCTGGGCGAGATCCCCTACACCTTCTCCGCGGCGCAACGCGTCTGGGTGATCTTCTGCATCTTCCTCGGCGTCATCACCTGGACCTACACCCTCTACCGGGTGTCCGTGCTGGCCGGTGACAGCGCGTTCATCTCGGCCCGTCGCGGCGCCGCGTTCCGGCGCGCTGTCTCGCGTTTGCACGAGCCCTTCATGCTGGCGCTGGGCTACGGCTACATCGGGCGCAACGTTGTCCGAGCGCTCGACGCGCGGGGCCGCCGAGTGGTCGTGGTGGACCGCAACAGCGAGTCGATCGAGCGGATCGCGACCGACCTGCTGAACTCCGACGTGCCCAGTTACGCCGCCGACGCGCGCGAACCGTCCATGCTCGGCGTGGCCGGTCTGGACAATCCGCTCTGCGAGGCGGTGCTGGCGCTGACCGGGGACGAGCGGGTGAACCTCCAGGTGGTGATGACCTGCCGGCTGCTCCGCCCCAACCTGCCCGTGTTGGCGCGCGCCAAGACCACCGAAGTGGCCGAGGCGATGCGCGATTTCAACCCGACCGCCATCCTCAACGCCTCCGAGGACTACGCCCGCTTCCTGGTGCTCTCGCTGCACCGGCGCTGCACCTATCGCCTGATCACCTGGCTCATGTCCGAGGCTGGCGCCGAGCTGCCGCCGTTGCCGCCGGCCTTCACACCCAAGCACTGGGTCATCGCCTCGGACGGACCGGTCGCCGAAAAGCTGGCCAGCCACCTCAACGCGACCGGCCACCAAGTGGAGCGGGTCGAGCCGCTGGCATTGATGACCACCGACCTGTCCAGCGTGGACGCGGTGGTCTGTGGCGCCGAGTCCGACTCGACCAACCTGGCGCTTGCCGCGCACGTCCGCCGCACCCACCCGGAGACCTACCTGGCGGTGCGGGTCATGTCCCATCACCGCCTGCCCCTGTTGGACGCGTTCGCGCCCGACTCGGTCTTCTTCCCCCCCGGCATGGTCGCCCGGCGAGTGCTCGTCTACCTGGTCCACCCCCACTACTGGGCCTTCATCACCGCCGTCATGGCCGCCCCGGACGCGTGGAGCCGAGAGGTCACGCAACGGTTGACGGCGCTGCTGACCACCCGGTCCCCGATCATCCGGCCGCTGCGCATCGACCACCGGGAGACCCCGGCGGTGGCCCGATGGCTGGAGCGGCGACCGCTGCTGCTGGGTGACCTGTTCCGCTCGCCCAGCGACCACGACAACCACATCTCCGCGGCGGCGCTGATGCTGGTGCGCGGCCGAACCCGCACGATGCTGCCGGATGAGACGACCGAGCTCAAACTGAACGACGAGCTGCTGGTGGCCGGCCGGAGCGCCGCGTTCGGCGCGCAGACCGAGGTCATCTACGACGACTCGACGCTGCACTACGCGGTCACCGGGCAGACCATCCCGACATCCTGGGTGGGACGCCTCGTAACGCACCGCCACCAGTGGGAGCACGACGACATTCACCAACGAAGCGAGCACATGCTGCGCCCCTGGCCGTCGCTGCCCAACGCCCAGCAACAGCCAAAGAGCCAACCCGCCCCGCACCTCTGACCGGTCGCCGCGCCGTCCGCCGGCACCAGCCCCGGCGCGCCCGTTCCGCGCCGCGGCTACTGACGCAGCGGCGCCATCGCGACCGCGACCTTGGCCAGCTCGTCCAGCATTGATCGCGCGCTCTCCTCGGCCGGCGCGACCGGGCGCAACTCGCCCTCGACGATCTGGTTCATGGCGAATGGCAGCGCGACGCCCATCGCGAGCGGGAACATGCTCAACGTCGTGACGACCGGCTTGAGGGACTGCACGGCGCGCAGGCCACCGGAGGCGCCCCCGTAGCTGACAAAACCGACCGGCTTGTACGCCCACTCCAAGCTCAGGTAGTCCAAGGCGTTCTTCAACGGCGCGGTGAATGTGTAGTTGTACTCCGGGGTGACGAAGACGAACGCGTCCGCCGACGCGACGGTCGCCGACCAGTTCTTGGTGTGCTCATGCACATACTGACGCGCGCGGGGATGGTTCGGCTCATCCATCATCGGCAGGTTCAGCTCGGCCAGATCGGCCACCGCCACGTCGAAACCACCGTGCTCCTTCGCGCGCGAAACGAACCAGTCGGCGATCACCGGGGCGATGCGACCCGGGCGGGTGCTGGTGACAACAACAAGCAACTTCGGCATGCGAACGTTCTCCTAACGCGGTGGCGCCGTCCTGTCACGGGTGCTACTAAGGCTATCCTAACCAGGTGGGCGCGCTGGCATCCGACGCCGCGCCGCCGGCAATCAAGTGACGGTTCCGCGCCGCGCATCCCATCATCAGTTGATCCGTAGATCAGTTGAATATGGCATAGCCGATTGGCTGGTGCGGGAATCGGTCCTGATCGCCGCCCACAACGACTTCCAGGCCGCGTTTCCACCCATGCTGGCGCAACTACCCGCCTGCCGGCATGCCGTGTACTCAGTCAGCTCGCCGCCAAAGTTGATTCTTGGCTTCCGCGCCACAGTCCCGGTGATCGAGATGTATCGCCATTGGTTCGCCATCGTCGCGTTGTAAACCTGCGGCAGCGCGATGATCCGGCTGGGCGCCGCGCCCGCGCCCAGCCAGTACAGGTCGCTGGCTTTCCACCCGTTGTTGCAGGCGCCGCCGGACGCGGTCCAGGAACACCCGTCGGCCGAGCCGAAAAACACGAACGGCGCTTTGGTGGCACCGAGGTACCCGGTGAGCCAGGAGCGGGTGGCGCTCACCCCGCCGCGGAAGCCCGGCTCCATGTCGTCCGCCCCGGCGATCCCAATCCCGGAATAGCGGGCGGCGTGCGAAGCAATCGGCTTGACCACAAGATTCGCCCACTCCACCCCGGTGGTCGCGGACACATCCATGTCATTGTTGGTGCCGACCGCGATCACCGCCGGAGCGCCCGGCAGCATGCGGCTCGCGTAGCCGTCGACGTAGGCGTTGACCGCCGCCACCAGATTCGCGTAGGTGATGAATTTGGTCGTGGCGGTCAACACCACGCCACCGCGGGCGTGGTCCTGCCCACCGGCCGCGAGCAACATCAGATACGAATGGCCGGTCGGGTTGTTGGCCGCGTCGGTGACGCCGCGGTTGCGCATCACGGTCAGATCAGTCGCGGCGCCCTTCAGATCCCTGAGGTAGCGGCTGGTGGAGACCGGTTGCGGCGAAGTCGCCGGCGGAGGGCCGACCAGAGTGAGGAACGCGCCGTCCATCCACAGATGCTGTTTCACTGGCCCATAAATGCGCAGGCGCGCGGTCGTGGTCTTGCCGCGCAGCGGCAACTTGACCGTTACCTGGGTCCAGGTGGTGCCCACGGTCACGTGCTTGGTCGTCTTTCCGGTCTTGCCATTGTTGCCCGAGAGACCAACCGCCACCGCCCGGTGGCCACTCGCCGCGCGCAGCCAAATGGTGGCTTGCAAGGTTTGCCCCACGCTCCCGGTCAGCGCCACCTCTTGGTATATGTTCCCACCCTTCTTCTTCACCACGAGGTCGGCGAACCGGCTGCCGTCGATCGCCCGTCCCGACTTGTATGCGGCACTCATCGCTTGTGTCTTGGTCCAATGCGTGGTGTTTCGAGTGCCGCTCGCCGGGGAGTCAAAGCTGCCGTTGCGCAGGAACTGCTGGGTCAGCGTCGCGTTGTCCACCTCAATGTGCTGTCCCGTCACGCCATAGATCTGCAGCCGCACCGTCGAGGTGGTGGCGCGCACCGTCAATGCGACACTGACCTGGCGCCACGTCGGAGTCGCCGTCACCGTGACTTTCTTGAGTCCCGTCTTGCCGTTGTTGCCCGACAACGCGACCGCGACCTTTGAGTTTCCAGTCGCCGTCGCCAACCAGACCGTCGCATTGAAAGTGTGGCCGACGTTGGCCTTTACCGCGACATCCTGTAAGACGCTCCCCCCAGCCGCGGACTGAACGAAGTCAGCGACATATGCACCGTCGACGCCGGGAGCCTCCAGCGCCGCCACGGCACCGCTCACCGTCTTCCAGCCGGGCGTCGGCCCGGGGCTGCTGCCGGCGCCCTCGAAGCTTCCGTTGGTCAGCAGATTAGGAACCGACCCTGCGGTGGCTGCGCCCGTTGGCAGTGCGTCCGCGGCGGCGGAGACCGGCGATGACGTGCCCACCGGCCCGACCCGGGCCACAGCGGCAACCGCGCCCCCAACAGCCATGAGTAGCGCGAGCATCCCCAGCCCAAGCCGATACCACCACCCGACACCGATACCGTGGTACGACACCCAGCCGATGGTACTTGATTCATCGTCTGGGGGCGAATTTCGCGGTCATACCAATCCGGTCCGCTGGGTGTGTTCGAAAACCGCGCGGCGCACCGTTTCGTTCGAGTTAGCGATGAACCCCCGTCAGGCTGATTTCTCGCGCCGCTCCCGTTCCGGCTCGCTCGCGCGCGGCACCAGGGTCGGACACACGTGCTCGCGCACCGTGTCAGCGGTGATGACCACCCGGGCGACATCGTCTCGCGAAGGCACCTCGTACATCACCGACAGCAGAACCTCTTCCATGATCGCGCGCAGGCCCCGGGCGCCGGTGCCGCGCAGCGCCGCCTGATCGGCGACCGCCTCAAGCGAGTCGTCGGTGAACTCGAGCTCCACGCCGTCCAGCTGGAACAGCCGCTCGTACTGGCGCACCAACGCGTTGCGCGGCTCGGTGAGAATCCGCACCAACGCGTCCCGGTCCAACGGCCGCACCGAGGTGACCACCGGCAACCGACCGATGAATTCCGGTATGAGCCCGAACTTCAGCAAATCCTCCGGCATCACGTCAGCGAAGACATCGCGCTGCTCACGGTCGAACCTGGTGCGCAACTGGGCGCCGAATCCGAGCCCTTTCTTGCCGATCCGGTTCTCAATTATCGTGTCCAGCCCGGCGAACGCCCCGCCCACGATGAACAGCACGTTGGTGGTGTCGATCTGAATGAACTCCTGATGGGGGTGCTTGCGCCCGCCCTGCGGCGGCACGGCCGCCGAGGTGCCCTCCAGGATTTTCAGCAACGCCTGCTGCACGCCCTCACCGGAGACGTCCCGGGTGATCGAGGGGTTCTCCGCCTTGCGGGCGATCTTGTCGACCTCGTCGATGTAGATAATCCCGGTCTCGGCCCGCTTGACGTCGTAGTCGGCGGCTTGGATCAATTTGAGCAGGATGTTCTCGACATCCTCGCCAACGTATCCGGCCTCGGTCAGCGCGGTGGCGTCCGCGATCGCGAACGGGACGTTGAGCATTCTGGCCAGGGTCTGCGCCAGCAACGTTTTGCCGGAGCCGGTGGGGCCAAGCAAGAGAATGTTCGACTTGGTCAGTTCGACCTGGGTGTCAGCGCTGCGCGGTTTGGTTTCCGCGCCGGCCTGCACGCGCTTGTAGTGGTTGTAGACCGCGACCGCGAGCGTCTTCTTCGCCTGGTCCTGGCCGACCACGTAACCGTTGAGGAAGTCGTAGATCTCGGTGGGCTTGGGCAGCTCGTCGAAGCTGAACTCACCCCCGTCGACGAGTTCCTCCTCAATGATCTCGTTGCACAGCTCGATGCACTCGTCACAGATGTACACGCCAGGACCGGCGATCAGCTTCTTGACCTGTTTTTGGCTCTTCCCGCAGAACGAACACTTGAGCAGATCACTGGTATCACCGACACGTGGCACATTTGAACGGTACCCGGAAACCACGAGAACTCTGCGGACCCGAGATCAGCGGCGTGTTACGCCACGATGGGGGCGCGAGGCCTGCGCTCGGCCCGCCGTCGATGCCCGGCCGACCCGGCCGCCACTGCGCGTGCAGCGTCGCGGCGGCGGGGAACGGGTAGCCGGCCAGGTCTGGGCGGGCGCGGCCGATGCCATCGGCCTTGGTGTTCCACCCGGCGAAGACGTGGCCGGGCCGGGTGAGGGCGTTGGCCCGCAGCCCGGCGGCGGTCGACGCCCACTGGGCGGCCGTCACGGCATCGCCGCCGTTGGCGTGGAACGCACCGTCGCCGGCTTGATGACGATGGTGACAGAACCCCTCGCGACCTGCCCCGCACCGGGCACCACAGTGATGGCCGTGACGGCGAACCGGTGGGTCCCGGCCCTGGTCGGCACTCCGGTGAGCACGGCACGCGCGGTGAGGGTCAGCCCAGGAGCAGCCGACCACCGGTGCGCTGAACGGTCGCATTCGGGCTAGCGGCCACGATGGCGTCCAAATAGTGGCCCCGACCCAACCCGCGGCCAGTGCCCCCACGGTCTTGGCGGCGGTCTCGAGCTGGACCACCTTGACCGAGCCGTTCGATTGGAATGCGGCCGGCGACTAAGACGCCGAGTCACGACACGGGGTCATGGTGAAGTCACACGCCCCGAAGCCTTTGCTCCGACGGTCGGAACACGCGAGGGGCTGGCTACGCGCCGAGTTTTCGGCTGGATATCACGTCGTCGACGATGCCATACTCCTTGGCCTGCTCGGCGGTGAATATCTTGTCGCGTTCCACGTCGGCGCGGACCTGCTCAATGCTCTGGCCGGTGTGCCGCGCCAAGATCTCCTCCATCAAAGTGCGCATCCGCAGAATCTCCTTGGCCTGGATGTCCAGATCGGAGATCTGCATCGGCCCGTCGGTGCCGCCGGACGGCTGATGGATCAAGATCCGCGACTGCGGCAGCGCGAATCGTTTGCCTTTGCTGCCGGCGGCCAGAATGACCGCAGCGGCGGACGCGGCCTGTCCCATGCAGTAGGTCTGGATCTCCGGGCGGATGTACTGCATCGTGTCGTAGATGGCGGTCAGCGCGGTGAACGAGCCACCCGGGGAGTTTATGTAGATCTGGATGTCGCGGTCCGGGTCGGTGGATTCGAGCACGATGAGCTGGGCCATCACATCGTTGGCTACCACGTCGTCAATCGGCGCGCCGAGGAAGATGATCCGCTCCTCGAACAGTTTGTTGTACGGGTTGGACTCCTTGACGCCGTAGTTCGTGCGCTCCACGAACGACGGCAGCACGTAACGCGACTGCGGCGCGGACCACCCGCTAGGTGACGCTTGGAACTGGGTCATGTCGATCCTCACTTGCCGGCGCCCGGGAGGTCGCTGGCGCGCCGGACGATGTGGTCGATGAAGCCGTATTCGAGTGCCTGCTGAGCGGTGAACCAGCGGTCCCGGTCGCTGTCGGCGAGGATCTTGTCCACCGGCTGGCCGGTGTGTTGCGCGGTGATCTCGGCCATCTCCTGTTTGGTGAGGTTCCACTGCTCGGCCTGGATCTTGATGTCCGAGGCGGTGCCGCCCAGTCCCGCCGAGCCTTGGTGCATCAGGATCCGTGAGTGGGGCAGCGCATAGCGCTTGCCGGGGGCGCCGGCGGAGAGCAAGAACTGGCCCATCGACGCGGCCAGGCCCAGCGCCCAGGTGGCCACGTCGCACTCGACTAGTTCCATGGTGTCGAAGATCGCCATGCCGGCGGTGACCGAGCCGCCCGGCGAGTTGATGTAAAGGTTGACGTCGCGGGTGGCGTCCTCGGCGGCGAGCAGCAGCAGCTGCGCGCAGATCTGGTTGGCGATCGCGTCGTCCACCGGCTGGCCGAGGAAGATGATCCGCTCGCGCAGCAACCGGTCGTACACCGAGTCGTTCAGGCTCATCCCTGACCCCGCGACGCGCATCTGGTACCGGCCGGCCGACGGCGCGTCAGGATGGGGTCCCGAACTCGCAGTGCTCGAAACGCTCGCTCGGCTCACAGCGGCAACCTTCCTCCGGGGTGTGGGTTCCCCTCGACCCTAACGGCCAGGCCCGCCCGAGCGATTGACCCGGGGCGTAATTTCGCTGACGGCGTGACGGAAGCGGAACCGTGTCACGGCCGCTGACAGCGTGACGGAAGCGGAACCGTGTCACGGCCGCTGACGGCGTGATGCGGTCAGCTCTCGGGGTCGGCTGCCGCGTCGTCGGATTCGTCGGCGTCTTCCCCGTCGTACCCGTCGTCCTCCGCGTCGTCGAAGGCATCGTCGTATTGGTCGTACTCGTGGTCTTCGTCGTCGTCAAGCTCGGCGAGCGCGGCCGAGGTCAGCCCCGCGAGATCGACCGGGGCGCCCGATGTGTCGGTGACGGTAGCCGTGGACAGCAGCATGGCCACGGTCTTCGATCGCCGCAGGTCGGCGACGAATTCCGGCAGCGCGCCGCTGGACACGAGCTGGTCGGCGAACTGTTTCGGGGAGAGCTCGTAGCGCGCCGACTCGCGCACCACGAACTCGGTCAGCTCGGCGTCGCCGACGCTCACCTGCTCGTTCGCGGCGATGGCGTCGAGCAGGAACTGCAGCTTGACCGATTCGTTCGCGCTCTCGCGCAGCTTGGCGGTGAACTCCTCGTGGGTCTGCCCCTGCCGCTCCAGCAGGTTGGCGAACAGCGCCTCGTCGTGGCCGAGCATGTGGGTGACCTCGTGCTCGCGGCGCTCCATCTCCGCTTCCACCGCGGACTGGGGCAGCGGGAAGTCCACCATCGCCACCAGCTGCTCGATGAGCTTGTCGCGCGCCTGCCCGCTCTGGCGCAGGTGCGCCACCTGGGTCAACCGCGCGCGCAGGTCGGCGCGCAGCTCGTCGATGGTGTCGAACTCGCTGGCCATCTGGGCGAACTCGTCATCTGGTTCGGGCAGGTCTTTGCGCTTGACCGAGTTGACGGTGACGGTGACCTCGGCCTGCTCGCCGGCGTGCTCGCCGCCGCTCAACGTGGTGGTGAACTGCGCGCTGTCACCGGCCGATTTGCCGGCGAGCGCCTCGTCCAAGCCGTCGATCAGGTCGCCGCCGCCGACCTGGTAGGACAGGTTGGTGGCGGAGCCCTCTTCAACGTCCTCGCCGTCAAGGGTGGTCTTCAGGTCGATGGAGACGTAGTCGTCGTTTTCGATCGGCCGGTCGACGCCGGACAGTGACCCGAACCGGTCACGGAGCAGACCGAGCTGGTCGTCGATGTCTTCTTCGGTGATCGCGCCGTCGTCGACGGTGATCGCGATCGCGGAAAGGTCGGGCACGGTGATCTGCGGGCGCACGTCCACCTCGGCGGTGAAGCTCAGCGACTGGCCGTCGTCGAGGTTGGTCACCTCGACCTCCGGTTGTCCCACCGTGGCCAGGTCGTTGGCGCGCACCACCTCGGTGTACAGCCGGGGCAGCGCGTCGTTGATGGCCTCTTCCAGCACCGCGGCGCGACCCACCCGCTGGTCGATGATTCGCGTCGGAACCTTGCCGGGCCGGAACCCGGGCACCTGCAGCTGGTTCGCGATCTTCCGGTACGCCGTCTTGACGGCGGGCTCCAGCTCGGTGAACGGCACCTCGACGGCCAGCTTCACCCTGGTCGGGCCGGTGTTCTCGACAGTGCTCTTCACGGTGCTCCTCGCGCTTGGACAATCATGTTTGGTCGGTCAGGGCTCGAACGCTCGGGCCGATCCGGCCGGAGCGAGCCGACCGGGCAGGCGACCGCGCCCGAATGGACGGCAGACCGGTACGGCAGTCTATTCCGTCGGCCCGCGCGCGCCGATAGCCACGGGCTGGTTGGCCAGCGGCGCGTCCTTCGGGCGTCGGCCCGTGGGCAGTGCCGTCAGCCGTCCGCCGAGGGCGCTTCGGCGCCCGGGACAGACGGGCTGGTGCCGACGACGACGACTGGGCAGTCGCTGCGGTGCAGCACGGCGGCGGGAATCGGTCCGAGCCGGGTGGCCCAGCGGTCCGCGCTGTGGTGGCAGCCGAGCGCGACCAGCTGCGCCCCGACCGACAGGCGCAACAGGGCGTCCACCGGCTCGTCTTCGGTGACGACCGTTTCGACCGATAGCCGCGGGTGGCTCGCGCGCAACTGGTCCAGGTGGGCGACGGCCTGGGTCCAGGAGCCACCGTTGGGCAGCGCGCGTTGCCCCATGCCGCCGTCATCGGTGGGCTCCTGGGCGTGCAACACCTGCACGCTGGCGGCGCGGTGGGTCGCTTCGGCGAAGGCGAAGTCCAACGCGGCCCGCCCCGCAGCCGAGGGCGACAACCCGACCACGACGCGCGCCGGAGCTTGGCCGCGCTCGTCGACGAACTGTTCCGGGATCACCGCCACCGGGCAGTCCGCGTGCGCGGCGACCCGGTAGCTCACCGAGCCGAGCATGGATTGGGTGATGCCGCCGCGCCCCCGGGTGCCGACCACGATCAGGTCGGCCCGGCGGCTCTGCTCGATGAGGGCGTCGGCGGCCGGCCCCTCGCTGGCCAACATCGTCACCGGGACCGACGGCTGGCGCTCGCGGGCCAGCGCGACGTGCCCGCCGAGCAGCGCCCGGTCGGGGCTGGCGCCGACGACTCCCCCCTCGCGGGTGTCCGGGCCGTGCACCACTAGAAGCTCCGCGCCGCGCAGAGCGGCCTCGGCCGCGGCCCACAGCAGGGCGGTTCGCGCCCCGGTTGAGCCGTCGACGCCGACGACGATTCGCTGCTGGGACATTTGCGCTCCTGGTCACCGTGGCGGTCAGTTCCAGCTCGCCCACCCTGCCCGGGGAGGCGAGCCGTTCGGACCGTTTGAGATAGAAATCCAGGCTACTCGGAATCGGCCTTCGCCACCGGTTCGCGCGGCCGCGCGGGTCAGTTGCGGCGCAGCCGCGCCCCGTACGCGGCGGCTTGCGTGCGCCGTTCCATGCCGAGCTTGGCGAGCAGCGCCGACACGTGGTTCTTGACGGTCTTCTCGGCCAGGAACAACCGCTGGCCGATCTGCCGGTTGGTGAGCCCCTCGGTGATCAGATCGAGGACCTCCCGCTCCCGTTCGGTCAGCTGGGCCGCCTTGGGCTCGGTCGCGGCATCCCCGCGCAGGCGGTCCAGCAGCCGCCCGGTCACCTCCGGGTCGAGCAGCGACTTGCCGGCGCCCACCTGGCGGATCGCGTCGATGAGCGAGTTGCCGCGGATCTGTTTGAGCAGATAACCCGAGGCCCCGGCCATCACCGCGGCGAAGATCGCGTCCTCGTCGTCGTAGGAGGTCAGCACCAGGCAGCGGATCCGCGGGTCATCGCTGCGTATCTCGCGGCACACGTCGATACCGCTGCCGTCGGGCAGCCGGGCGTCGAGGATCGCCACATCCGGCCGCGTGGCGGGGATGCGGCGCAACGCCTCGCGGACCGTGCCGGCCTCGCCGACGATCTCGATCCCGTCGGCGGAATCGAGCAGGTCGGCGATGCCGCGCCGGACGATCTCGTGGTCGTCGACCAGGAAGACCCGCAGCGACCGATCGCCCGCGGTTTGGTCATCAGCGGTGGTCATGTCAGGGGGACCGCCCATCTCAGTCGCGTCCCCGGTCCCGGCCGAGCGGCCGGTCCGGCCGTGGTCGACGCGTCGCCGGGCCGATCCCCGACGGTCTGGTCCGCGCTGAGGTCGCCCACGACGTCGAAACCTGCCGCGCTCACCTCGAACGTCCCGCCGTGGCGCTGCGCCCGGCGGGCGAGATTGGCCAGCCCGCTGCGTCTGGTGGACGCGCCGAGGCCGCGCCCATCATCGACAACCTCAACCACTAGCTCATTGTCGGCTGCCGAGAGCGCCAGCTCAACCCGGCGCGCGCCGGCGTGGCGGGCCGCGTTGGAGATCGCCTCGCGCAGCACCGCGAGCAAGTCGGCCGCCAGGTCCTCCGACACCGCGAGATCCAGCGGCCCGTGGAAGCGCACCCGCGGCTTGAACCCGAGCAGTGGGGCGCCGGCGGCCGCCACATCGAGCACCCGCCGCCGCACGCTGGCCGGATGGTCCAGCAGCGCGCCGCGCAGCTGGAAGATGGTGGTGCGGATCTGGTCGATGGTCTCGTCGATGTCCGCGACGACCCGGGACAGCCGCGCCGACTGCTCGGCCGAGGCGGACGCGGCGGCCGCGCCCTGCGCGGTCAGCCCGGTGGCGAACAACCGCTGGATGACGTGGTCGTGCAGGTCCCGAGCGATGCGCTCGCGGTCTTGCATCAGCAGCATCTGCTGCTGATCCTCACGGGCGTCGGCCAGCTCCAGCGACAACGCGGCGTGGGTGGCGAAGGTCATGCCCATGCCGAGCTCGGCCTCGTCGAACGGGCGGCGGCCGGCCAGGCGAGCCACACACAACGCCCCCCGCACGCCAGCCGATCCGACCATCGGCAACACCATGACTGGCCCGGCGGCGATGACTTGGCTCAAGTGCACCGGGCGCGGGCTCTCGGCGGCGTTCTCCACCGCCGCCGGATGGCCCGTGTTGAAAGCGAGGTCGGCGAGCGTGCCGGCGAGCTGCTCCACCATTCCGGTGACCTCGTCCGAACCCCGTCCGGAGGCGACTTCGACCCGGATCCGGGTCCGGCCCTCGTCAGGCAGCACGACGGTGGCGAGGTCGGCGTCCGCCACTTGCCGAACCTTGTCGGCGATCAGCGCCAGCGGTTCGTCCCCGGTCGCGGTCAGCAACTGTCGAGTGATCTCCGCGGACGCGGACAGCCACTCCTGCCCGCGCTCGGCCCGTTCATACAGCCGGGCGTTCTCGATGGCGATGCCCGCGGTCGCGGCCACCGCGAGCGCCAGCTCCTCGTCGTCGGCGGTGAATCGCCCAGACGCCGGTTCGGTCAGATAGAGGTTGCCGAACAACTCCCCGCGCACCCGAATCGGCACCCCGAGAAACGCTGACATCGGTGGGTGTCCAGGAGGGAACCCAATCGAGCGCGGGTCGTCGGCCAGCCGCTCCAACCGGACCGGCCGGGGCTCGTCGATCAGCGCCCCCAGCAGCCCCTTGCCCTCCGGGGGATGCCCGATCGAAGCCGCGGTCCGCTCGTCAAAACCCACGTAGACGAACTCATCGAGCCCGTTTCCGGCCGGGGCCAACACTCCCAGCGCCCCGTACTGAGCGCGCACCAGCTGGCAGGCGGCGGTCACGATGTGGCGCAGGACCTTCGGCAACGCGAGACCGCTGATGATCGTCTGGTTGGCGGCGACCAGCCGGCGCAGCCCGCCCTCGGTGTCCAACACCTCCCGCGCCCGCTCGACCAGCTGTCCGAGCACGTCCTCCAACGCGAGCCGGGGAACGTCTGGGGCCGGCGGCTCGCCCGACCGGGGCCGCAGCGGCTCCCGCTGGGCAGCCTCGCCAGGATAATCAGGCGTCACGAGGCCTCACCGTAGCGTGATCGAACGGCGTGCCGAGCACTGGCGGCGATATCATGAGGTCGGTTGAACTGCCCGACGCGACGTGTCGCCCCACCATCAGGAGGCTTCATGACCGAGCAAAACCGCAGCAAACGAATCGTTGTCGGCGTCGACGGCTCCGACCAGTCCCGCGCCGCGCTTCGCTGGGCCTGGCAACTGGCCGGGCCGCTGGGCGCGGAGATCGACGCGGTGATGACCTGCGACGCCCGTCCATACGCCTACGGATGGCCGGTGGCTGGTGACTGGGACCCGCTCCCGGAGGCCGAGGGGGTGCTGACCGCCACCATCGACGAGGTGTTCGGCGATGCGCGACCAGCCGGCATGCGCGCGCTGGTGCGCGAGGGCAACCCCGCGAAAGCCCTGTTGGACACCGCGCAGGGGGCGAGCATGCTCGTCCTCGGCAGCCGCGGCCACGGCGGCTTCACCGGCTTGCTGCTCGGCTCGGTGAGCGCGCACTGCGCGGCGCACGCCAAGTGCCCGGTGCTGGTGGTGCACGCCGACCCGGAGCCGTAGCGCTCACCGGTGCCGGTCAACCGCTGGTCCCGCGCCGCTGGCTCACCTGGGATGGTCAACGGCCGGGGATCGTCAACGGCCGGGGCGGGCGCGGTAGCGTGCGTGCGGTGACCGACGCCGACCTCGTCCTCGCCCTGGAATTGGCCGATCTAGCGGACGCGATCTCCACGCCGCGTTTCGGCGCGCTCGACCTACGCGTGGAAACCAAGCCCGATCTGTCTCCGGTGACCGACGCCGACCGGGCCGTCGAGACGGCGCTGCGGCAGGCGCTGGCCGAGGCGCGACCGGAGGACGCGTTGTTAGGGGAGGAGTTCGGCGGCTCCGGCGGCTCCGGCGGCTCCGGCGCCGTGCGGCGCTGGGTGATCGATCCCATCGACGCCACCAAGAACTTCGTGCGCGGCGTGCCAGTGTGGGCGACGCTGATCGCCTTGACCGAGCGCGACGTGCCGATCGTCGGGGTGGTGTCCGCGCCGGCGCTGGGCCGCCGCTGGTGGGCGGCGCGCGGCGCGGGCGCTTGGCTGGCCGCAGCGGGACAGCCCGCCCGTCGCCTAGCCGTGTCTGGGGTGGCCACCCTCACCGACGCCAGCCTGTCCTACTCCTCGCTCTCCGGTTGGGCGGCGCTGGGCCTGCGTGAGCGGTTCCTCGCGCTGACCGAGCGGGTGTGGCGCACCCGGGCCTACGGTGACTTCTGGTCCCACCTGCTCGTCGCCGAGGGCGCGGTCGACCTGGCCGCCGAACCAGAGGTCTCACTGTGGGACCTCGCCGCGCCGGCGGTGATCGTCACCGAGGCCGGGGGACGCTTCACTGGGTTGAACGGTCGCGACGGCCCGCATCAGGGAAGCGCGCTGGCCAGCAACGGACTTCTGCACGAGGCGGCGCTCACCGCGTTGCGCGGCGCGCGCGGGTAGCGGCGCGCGCGGGTAGCGGCGCGCGGCGCCGGGCACGCGGCACCCGGTCGTCGCCCGCCGTGGCGAGCTTCCGCGGTCGTGGGTTCACACCCCCCGACCGCTTGTGCGGATGCCTAGACACTGTCGATCCGCATGCGCGGAGGGTGTTCGGCCGGATCGCGCCACCCCCAGAACCGCCCGGTGGGTCGGCGAAAAGGTCACTGTGCGCAGTCGTAGGCTGGCGCACGCAGCGCCGCCCGACCATTTGTCCCGAGTTCGACCCGACAACGCGTCAACGCCCATAAGGGGCGGGGCGGCACCCAAGTCAATATCCACGAGGGTGGCAGGGACGCGGCGGCAAACCCCTTGGTCGTTCCGGGGGGAAAGGCCTCGTCCCCGTCTCGATGACGAGACAGAAGGGGGCCTTGGTGAAGACCTCGCGACGTACGTTCCTAGGCGGCATGGCGGTCGCGGCAGGAGGGTTGATCGCTGCCGACAAGCTGCGATTCTTCAATCCCGCCACCAGCGCGGACGCGGTGGCCGACCCAAGCAGCGGCAAGACCGTGGTCTACCGGACCGGCCACTCCAACAACTGTGACGGGGTATGCGGTCATCTCATCCACGTCACCGACGGCCGGGTGACGATGGTCGAGCCGGCGCCGTGGAGCGACAAGACGGCCTCCGGGGATCCCGCGCCGGCGTTCAGCCCGCGCATCTGCGCCCGCGGCCTGTCGCAGATCTCCAACACCTACAGCCCGGACCGGATCAAGTACCCGTACAAGCGCCGGGCGGGCACCGAGCGCGGCGCGGGCAAGTGGGACCGCATCAGCTGGGACGAGGCGATCCAGACGATCGCCAAAGCCTTCAACGACGCGCAGCAGAAGTACGGAACGAAATCGGTGTGGATCGCGCCGTACACCGGCTCGCTGTCGATGATCGAGGGCGTGGTTGGCGCCGGCTACCGATTCGCCAGCGTGATCGGCGGGTCGGCCGGCGACAACGAAGGCGACAACGAGGGCGACTCGTCCGGTCCGGCCGGCTGGAACTACGTGCTGGCCAGCGACCCAGACCAGAACGGCGGCGGCGGGTTCGACGGGCACGAGCAGACCGACTTCCTGAACTCCAAAGCCATCGTGCTTTGGGCCGACAACGCCGCCGAGACTTCGATCCCGGACTGGCGGATCTACTGCGACGCCCGCGACAACGGCACCCAGATCATCAACATCGACCCGCGGTTCACCCCGACTGCGGCGGCCAGCGACCAGTGGTTGCCGATCCGCCCGGGCTCGGACACCGCGCTCATCGACGGACTGATCAACTACATCATCGCCAACAACCTGTACGACACCGAGTACCTGCTCGCCTACACCGTCGCCCCATACCTCATCGACCCAGCCACCGGCAAGTGGCTGCGCTCCAAGGACGCCATCGCCGGAAACACCGACAACGACTACGTGGTGTTCGACCAGAACGACGAGACGCTCAAGGCGGCCGGCGATAAGTCGGTGCGCGACCCGGCGCTGCTGGGTTCCTGGGGGCCGACCAACTCCTCGACCGCGTTCCAGGCGCTGGCCGACATGGCCGCGAAGTACACCCCGGAATACACCTCGTCGCTGACCGACCTGCCGACTGACGCGATCGTCAGGCTCGCCCGGACCTGGGGCACGGTCCACCCGGTCGGGGTGCGGGCCGGTTTCGGCCTGTCGCACTGGCACCACGGCGACCTGCACTACCAGGCGTTGCTGACGCTGCAGGCGATCACTGGCAACATCGGGGTGCATGGCGGCGGCGTCTCCACTTTCGGCGGCGGGCTGACCTCCTCGGCGTTCCAGTTGGACGACTGGCTGAACCCGGTCCCGAACACCGACGGCTACTCGCTGCTGGAGCCGATGGACTTCTGCGACGCGGTGACCACCGGACAAGTGAGCGGGGAGGACTACCCGGTCAAGGCGGCCTGGTTCGTGATCGACAACTTCGCGCAGCAGATGTCCGATCGCAACAAGACCGTCGAAGCCATGAAGAAGCTCGACTTCTGCGTCTCCTCCGACTACGTGTTGTCCGCCACCTGCGATCTGGCCGACATCGTGCTGCCGGCCTGCACCTACCTGGAGAAGACCGACCTGCTGTCGTCGAACAACTTCTACCTGCAGTACATGCCGAAGATCATCGACCCGTTGTTCGAGTCAAGATCCGATCTCGACGCGTTCGCCGCTGTCGCCAAGGCGATGAACCCGGACTTCGAGCAGTACTTCAACAAGAAGCCCGACGAGTACCTCAAGGACATGATGCATTTCGGTCAGCCGGATATGGACTCGACGCTCACCGGGCTCACCTGGGACATGCTGACCGCGCAAGAGGCGGTGCACCTGAACACCGACCCGATCCCGTACGTGCCGTTCTACAACAAGCAGTTCCCGACCAAGAGCGGGAAAATCGAGTTCTACGTGGAGATGCTGCTCGACGCCGACCCGCCGCAGGCGCTGGCCGAGCACATGGAGCCCATCGAGGCGTGGCCCACCAACCCGCTGTACGCCAAGTACCCGCTGGTGTTCCTGTCCACGCACACCCGGTTCCGCACCCACTCGCAGTACGTCAACCTGCCCTGGCTGACCGAGATCAACAACGGTGGGATGGGGTTCCTGGAGATCAACCCGATCGACGCCAAGGCGCGCGGCATCGCCGACAACGCGGTGGTGCGGGTCTTCAACGACCGCGGCTACATGAAGGTCCGGGCCCGGTTGACCCAGGCCATCAAGCCGGGGGTGGTGAACTGCTACCAGGGCGGCTGGGTGTCCAACAACGTCAAGCACTACATCGAGGGCCACCCGAACAACCTGACCCACCAGAAGAAGAACCCCACGCAGGCGATCATCCCGAACTTCCCGTCCAACGCCGCGTACTACGACTGCCTGGTCCAGGTCGAGAAGGCCTGAGGAGCTGACACCAATGGCTACTGACAAGAACCCGACCCCGCACCACGTGATGGTGATCGACACCAAACGCTGTGTCGGCTGCTGGACGTGCGCCGTCGCCTGCAAGGAAATCAACAACGAGCCGCTGGGCGTGTGGTGGAACCGCGTGCTGACCACCGCGCAGAACCAGTCCACCACCATGGAGCCGCCGGCCAGCGACAACATCGACGTGCCGCACGGCGTGTTCCCCAACCTGTCCATGGCCTACCTGCCGGTCGCCTGCCAGCATTGCAACGACGCGCCGTGCATCAAGGTGTGCCCGGTGCAGGCGACTTTCCGCCGCGACGACGGCACCGTGCTGGTCGACTACGACCGCTGCATCGGCTGCCGGTACTGCATGGCCGCCTGCCCATACGGCGTGCGGATCTTCAACTGGGGCGAGTCCAAGTACGCCGCCGGCGGGATCGTCGGCTACGGCCAGGACTACAAGTCCGACGGACACCTGGTGTTCACCCCGGAGCGCCCCACTGGCGTGGTCGAGAAGTGCACCTTCTGCGTCGAGCGGATCGACGTCGGCCAGGAGCCGTTCTGCGTGGAGTGCTGCCCGGCCGGAGCCCGGGTGTTCGGTGACTTGAACGACCCGACTTCCGATGTGAGCAAGTGGGTGAACGAGCGCGGCGCGCAGCAGCTGCATCCCGAACTCGGCACCGATCCGAACGTCTACTACGTGCCGGTGCGCCGACCAATCGCGAGCGAGAGCTGAGGGGGCTAAGCCATGACCGCGACAACTGCTTCGACACCGGCTCCGGCCACCGCCCGCGCGCGCGCCCGGCTCACCCCGGGGATCGGGATCTGGTACCTGGCGCTGTGGGTCTTCGGCCTGCTCGGGCTGGCCGCGTGGATCTACGAGCTCAAAGACGGCCTGGCCACCACGGGCATGCGCGACGTCGTGTCCTGGGGCATGTACATCTTCACCTTCGCCTTCTTCATCGGCCTGTCCGCCGGCGGACTGATCATGGCCTCCAGCGCGGAAGTGTTCGGCATCACCGAACTGCGACCGCTGTCCAAGCTCGGCGTGCTCTCCGCGGCCGGCTGCGTGCTGGTCGCCGCGATCATGATCCTGCCCGACCTGGGCCGCCCGGAGCGGATCTTCAACCTGCTCTTCCACCCCAACTGGTCCTCACCGCTGATCTGGGACGTGCTGATCATCCTGGTCTACCTGATCTTCTCGGTGGTGGACCTGTTCGTGCTGCACGCCCAGGAGCGGCGGCAGACCAAGAACGTCCAGGTGCTGCGGGTGCTCGCCTACATCGGGTTGCCGCTGGCGGTGCTGCTGCACTCGGTCACCGCCTGGATCTTCGGCCTGCAGATCGCCCGCCCGTGGTGGAACACCTCGTTGATGGCGCCGCTGTTCGTGGTCTCCGCGATCCTGTCCGGCACCGCGCTGGTCACCCTGCTGGCCTTGGCCGCGCACCGCTGGGGCGGGTTGGCGCTGAGCGAGAAGACCCGCGACTGGCTGCGCGGGTTCATCGTCGTCTCGCTGATCATCGACCTGTTCTTCGTCGGCGCGGACTACATCACCATCTTGTGGGGCAACCAGCCGGCGCGCAGCGCGCTCGAGCTGGTGCTGCCCAACGGGTCGTACTCGTGGACGTTCTGGTTCGAGTGGATCGTCGGCGGCGTCGTCCCAGCGCTGTTCCTGCTGGTGCCCCGGATGCGCAAGATCCCCGGCTCGCTGGGCATCGCGGCCGCGCTCGTCCTAGTGGGCGTGTACGCCTTCCGCGTCGAGCTGGTGGTGATCGGGTTCATCAACCCAGTCACCCAGTTCCCGCCCGGCCAGGCGATCGGCACCTCCAGCACTGGTTCCTCGCCGTTCCAGTTCGTCGGCCAGTACACCCCGACCTGGGTCGAGTACTCGATCATTCTCGGCCTGATCGCGGTGTTCCTGGCCGTGGTGACCGTCGGGTACCGCCGCATGATCAGCCCGCGCGCGTCCGCCTCGTCGGCATCCGGCGCGCCGGAGCCGGCCGCTGACAAGGCGCCAGCCGCTGACCCGGAACCAGTTGAGCTGGCGATGTCGGCGGAGAGCGGGAGTTGATGGCCGGCCGCGCCGATACCGACGCGACCGAACCGAGCGGGGCTGAACCGGCCGGCGCGATCGAACCGGACGGCGCCACCGGACGAGAGATCAGCGCGGCAGCGGCGAGCCTGCTGGCGCGCTGGTGGACCCGTCCGGTGCTCGCCGAGGTCGAGTCCTGGATCGGCATGGCCGACCTGGAGGCGGAGGTCGCCCGGCAAGTTTCGGGCTCCTCCGCCGCCGAGACGCCCGCCCTGCCGTACCGCATGGACGATGTGCCGGAGTTGCTGGACGAGTTCGAGCGGCTGTTCGTCGGCCCCGGCCCGGTGCCGTGCCCGCCGTATGAGTCGTATTGGCGCGAGGACGTGCCGATCGACCTGTGGCACTCCCTGATGGGGCCGTGCGTTGGCGACCTGCTGCGGCTGTATCGCGACCTCGGGATCGAGTTCGACCCGGCCGCCGGCGAGCTGCCCGACCACGTGGCGGTCGAGTTTGAGGCGCTGTTGGTGGCGTTGTCCATCGCCGATGGCGACGACGCTGGCGCGGTCCGCGCCGAGGTCGGCGAGCGGGTCGCCAAGGCGCTGCTGGTCGAGCACCTGAACGTCTGGCTGCCCCGGCTGTGCCGCGCGGTCATCAAGGAATCCCGCCACCCGTTCTACACCGAGCTGGCCGCGCGCAGCCTAATCTGGCTCGGCCAGATCCAAGACGCCGTCGACGCCCACGAGGCCGCCTCCGACCGGCTCGTCGCGCCGTTCGCGCGCTGACGATGGGCGCCGCCCCAGAAGCGCCACCGCCTCGCCCGGTCTCCCGCCGCGATCTGTTCCACCCGGGGGGGCTGCTGGCCGGGCTGCGCGCGGGCGCACCCGGCGCGCCCGGCGTTGGGCCGACGGGTCGCGCCGGTGCTGGGCCGATCGATCACCCGCCCGGCGCGGCCATCCGGACCGACGGATCGCCGGTCGCGCCGTCCGACACGCCGTCCGGGGGACCAACCGCGGCGGCCCTGCCCGCAACCATTGGGTCCGAGGCCCGCCATGGCCACGTCACCATCGACGCTGCTCGGTGCTCGGCGTGCCGCTGCTGCGTGACCGCGTGCCCACCCGCCGCGCTCGACGCGCGAGAGGACGGGACCTCGTTCCTGTTGTGGTTCAAGGCGGCGCTGTGCGACGGCTGCGGCGCCTGCGCCGCGGCCTGCCCCGAGCGGGTCATCGTGGTGCGACCCGGAGCGGACCCGCGCGCGATCGCCGCCGGACGCACCATGCTGGCCAAAGTCGACGCCGCCGGGCGCCGCTGCGCGTCCTGCGGCCAGCCGCTGACCGGGGGCGTGGCTGGGGACGCGATCGCCGCCCGGCTGGCTGCCTCCCACCCACAACTGGCCGCGCGGCTGCGCGCGCAGACGTTGTGCGCGGACTGCCAGCTGCGCGCCCCGGGCACCGGGGCCTCGTTCTGATCTCGATGAGGGCGCTGATCGCTTGGGGCGAAACCGCCGAGAACCGCCAACTGCCGCTACGCGTCGCGCCCGTCACAGGAGTCTTCGCCGTTCCCTTGCGCCGCAGCACGACCTCGGAGCGCCGCGAGCCAGGCGGAGTCACCAGTCAGGAGCGTTCCGCTGGCATCCAACCGTTCAAGTAGCTGCAACGACCGCGCGTAACGCGACTCCGCCGCCCCCCAATCCCCACCGGCCTCCTGCACCCGGCCCAGATTGTCCAGACTCACCGACAAATCCCGCAACTCCTGCGGCCCCCCGATCCGCTCCACCAACTGCTCGCGCAACTGCAACGACCGCGCG
>Ga0123357_10001874_pt1 | contig 22834 bp, 22 predicted proteins | sample TergutEmb28metaG_FD_89873 | JGI IMG/M metagenome (GOLD analysis project Ga0123357, IMG submission 89873) | Embiratermes neotenicus P4 segment gut microbial communities from Petit-Saut dam, French Guiana - Emb289 P4 | ecosystem: Host-associated > Arthropoda: Insects > Digestive system > Gut ... | reverse complement strand
ATCCAATCCTTGATTTCTTTCTTTTGATCGGGATGAAACCACTGGATTTCTTTGTCGCGCTTGAACCAGGTCATTTGTTTGCGGGAGTAAATGCGGGTGTTTTGTTTGATTTTTTCAATAGCAAACTCGCGCGTCCATTTACCGGAAAAATAATTGAAGAGTTCTTTATAACCAACGGTATTCAATGAATTGAGGTGTCGCAAATGATATACGGAATACGCTTCTTTCAAAAGTCCCTCGTCCATCATTTCATCCACTCGATGGTTGATTCGTGCGCACAATTCTTCTCTTTCTCTTTGTAACCCGATTTTAAGAATACGGAAAGGGCGGGGCTTTGATTTGTCTGTCCTAAGCGAAGAATACGGTTTGCCTGCCATCAGACAAACTTCTAAAGCATGGATTACCCGCTTGTGGTTCTGCAAATCAACCTGCTTGTAGAACGTCGGATCCAATATTTTCAGTTGCCGGCGAATGGGGTCAATTCCTTCTTTCTGATACAAATCTTTCAAATCGGCTCGAAGCGTTTCGTCTATCGTAGGAATATCATCAATTCCCTTGCATACGGCATCAATATACATCATCGAGCCGCCGCTCATGAGAATGGTTTCGTGCGTTTGATACAAATCGGCGAGAAGCGCAATCACGTCGTTTTCAAATTGGCTTGCGCTGTAATAATCGGTCAGTTGAAGCGTTCCTACAAAATAATGTTTGATTTGCTCCTGTTCCTTCGGTGTAGGAGCTGCCGTGCCGATTGGCAATTCTTTGTATATTTGCCTTGAATCGGCTGACAGGATTGGTGAGGCGAAAAATCTCGCCAAATGCAGGCTTAACTCGGTTTTACCAACTCCTGTTGGTCCTAATAAAACAATTAAGGTTTTCACGTAATTTCAATAATCATCAAACGGATTCCCTTCGCTCAAGTTATCGAAATCTTCTTCGTCGTAGTCATCCATGCCAAAATCATCATCATCATCGTAAAAATCATCGTCTAAATGATGATTTGTCGCCGACAGACGCGTGTTTAAGCGTTCATCCAAAGCTTCAAATTCGGTTGTTTGAACCGGCGGATTTCCTTTCCGGAAAACACATTCGGCTTTCGGCTGCGATTTGCCGGTAATAATCTCCTGCAATTCCATGAAAAATGAACGTTCGGTAAGATGTTCAAAAACATACAGCAATTTTTGTTTCTCTTCTTCTATCAGATCGCTTAACTTAGTGGAATCCATGACGTAATTATCTTCTTCCGAGCCAGTATCCATTTCCACCAAAGTAATTTCTTTCTCTTTCATCCAATCTTCGTCGCAGATGAAAAAAGAAGTCATCTGATCTCCTGTATATCCAATAGAGTCCAAAATGGCTTCATGCAATTCAAAAAAAGTAGCATCGGAATCAATGAGGATATCCCTCCTGAATTCATCTACTTCATCGGACAATATGACAAATTTGTAAATCATAACTGTTAATTTATTCCATATAACCTCTCACAATTCCTCGCTGGGAATTTGCGATAAAGGTAATAATAATTTCTTTTTCTTTCGAATTAGGAATATTTTCTTCAATACATTTCACCGCTTCTTTATTATTCAAACCGGATTGGTATAAAATACGGTAAATCTCCTGAACGGCTGAAATTTTTTCGTTGTCGAATCCTCTTCGCCGCAATCCTACGATATTTATACCGGAATACGTAATAGGTTCGCGTCCAACAATGATATACGGAGGAATATCTTTGTTCAGCTTTGAACCTCCCTGAATCATGGCGTGCGTCCCGATTTTGGAAAACTGATGCACCAGCGTGCCTCCGCTCACAATAGCGTAATCGCCGATTTCCACCTCTCCCGCTAATTGTGTCGTATTTCCCAAAATCACGAAATCGCCTAACAGACAGTCATGCGCTACATGAGTATAAGCCATTAGCAGGCAATCGTTTCCTACGATGGTTTTGCCTTTGGCTGCCGTTCCCCTGTTCACGGTCGCACACTCCCTTATTGTCGTGTTATCGCCGATTTCAGCCGTAGTTTCTTCCCCGCGAAATTTCAAGTCTTGGGGAATTGCTGCAATTACAGCGCCCGGAAATATTTGGCAGTTTTTACCGATTCGAGCGCCGCTCATAATTACCACATTCGGATGTATATACGTGTTATCTCCTATGATAACGTTTTTTTCTATCGTAACAAACGGACTGATTGTTACGTTTTTCCCGATTACCGCTTCTGGATGTACATTTGATAATAGTTGATTCATAATATATTATTTATTTTTTACGACTTGTGCCATTAAATTCGCTTCGCAGACAATTTTTTCCCCTACAAAACAATAGCCTTTTACATCGGCGATTCCTCTGCGGAGTTCGGATTGAAATTCCACACGGAAAAGTAAAGTATCGCCCGGCACGACTTTTTGCCGAAATTTCACATTGTCTATTTTTAAGAAATAGGTAGAGTAGCGATTCGCTTCTTTTAAAGAATTCAATACTAATATTCCGGCGGTTTGAGCCATTGCTTCTACCAATAAGACGCCCGGCATTACTGCTTCTTCGGGAAAATGCCCTTGAAAGAAAGGCTCATTGACCGATACATTTTTTAATCCCACGATATGTTTTGTTCCTATTTCGAGGATTTTTTCTACTAAAAGAAAAGGATAACGGTGAGGAAGCAATTCTTTTATCCTGGTAACGTCCATTAAAGGAGGAGTGTTCGGATTGTAAACAGGAGCTTGTACTTCGTTCAGTTTAATGTCTTTACGGATGACGCGAGCAAAGCGGTTGTTTATTTTATGACCGGGGCAGGTAGCTACAATCCGTCCCAAAACAGGTTTTCCTATCAATGCAAGATCGCCGATAACGTCAAGCAGTTTATGACGCGCCGGCTCATTTGTGAAAACCAAAGGTTTATTCATAATATACCCCAATTCTGAGGCATCTTTTCGCGTAACTCCAATCGTATCGGCTAATTGATCAAAATCCGACTGACTGATTTGTCGTTCATAAATAACAATGGCATTATCTAAATCGCCGCCTTTGATTAGACCGTTTTGCAACAAAGGCGCTAATTCCCGAACAAAAACAAAAGTACGGCTTGCCGCTATCTCTTTCTTGAAATCTTTTAATTTATCCAACACGGCATATTGATTATCAAGAAAGGGCGAATCGTCAAAAGCAATATGAACATTTACTCCAAAACTGTCGTCGGGATACACAATTATGCGGGAGCCTGTTTCCTCGTCTTTTACTTCAATTTTATTCTTTACTATGTAATAATCGCGTTCCGCTTCCTGCTCTACCACCCCTACCCTTTCTATTTCTTCGACGTAAACAATGGCGCTTCCGTCTAATATCGGAAATTCGGGAGCATTTACTTCAATTAAGCAATTATCTATTTTATAAGCATATAAAGCCGCTAAAGCATGTTCTACCGTTGAAACTTTAACATCATCTTTTGATAAAACCGTTCCTCGATTTGTGTTTTTTACATTTTCGGCTAAAGCATCTATTACCGGCTGTTCCGGCAAATCAACCCTTTTTATTTTGTATCCGTAATCTTCAGGAGCCGGATTAAATTTGATTTCGATTTCTAAACCTGTATGTAAACCTTTTCCTTTCAAGGAAAAACTCTCTTTTAGCGTGTGCTGTTTTGTATCCATTCCTATTTTTCTTTATTTATTTCTTTTTTAAGCGTTTCTACATCTTTTTGTAATTGATTGTGACCTCTGTATAACTCAGGCAGCTTTGCAAAAACAATGCTTGACCGGAAAAAATTCTTAACGTCAATTGCCGGAGAGCCTAATATAGTTCTCCCGCCTTCGATGTTGCTGATTATTCCTGATTGAGCGCCAATATTTGTATCATCGCCAATCGTAATGTGTCCGCCCAAACCAACCTGTCCGCCAATCATGCAATTTTTCCCGACTTTGGTTGAACCGGAAATTCCCGCTTGCGCAGCTATACCTGTATTTTCACCAATTTCGACATTATGAGCGACTTGAATCAGATTGTCTAATTTTACGCCTCTACGAATAATTGTTGATTCCATTACTGCACGGTCAATTGTCGTATTTGCGCCAATTTCCACATCGTCTTCGATAACGACATTTCCCAATTGCGGAATTTTTTTGTACGATTCGCCTTCTTTTGCAAATCCGAATCCGTCAGAACCGACGACTGCTCCCGAATGGATAATGCAACGCTGCCCTATCCGGCATCCGGCATATATTTTTACTCCGGCGTAAATGATTGTGTTATCCCCTATTTCAACATTGTCGCCGAGATACGACTGGGGATAAACAGCTACATTTTTGCCGATTTTGACGTTTTCTCCGATATAAGAAAATGCGCCTATGTATATTTCTTTTTCCGGAAATGAAGCGGAAGGACTGATAAAAACCGGCGATTCGATGCCGGTTTTCTTAGGCTTCATCTGTTCGACCAAATCCAATAAAGTAGCCAGAGCATGATATGCGTCTGTCACCCTGATGAGCGTCAAGGTTTCAGGAAGCGTTTTTTCAGGCATAAAACTATCATTAACCAAAGCGATACTTGCTTTGGTTTCATAAATGTAATGCACGTATTTAGGATTAGCTAAAAAGGTAAGCGTTCCGGGTTTTCCTTCTTCAATTTTTGAAAAATTATCAACTGTAACATGCTCATTTCCCTCAACTTTCCCATTTAGAATACCGGCTATTTGTTTTGCGGTCAGTTCCATTTTTGTGTATTTCTAAGTTAAAAAATTGTTACAAAGTACGGAAATTATTTTGAATCTCGCAAAAAACAAAGGTAATACTTGACAATTTTTTTAGAAAGCAGTTGAATATTCAGCATATCTGAAGCTTCAGATATATCTTTTATGGTTCCGTCTTTGTATAAAATTGCAATACTGTCGTCCTCTTCTCGATACATGTCAGTTGTTATCGAATCGGAAATAAGCAGATAAGAAGCTTCATCAGACGATAATCCGTAGATTTGCGCATACATGGCTTCTTTTTCTTTTATAATATCTTGAGAAACAGGCGTTGAACTTATTTCTATCTTAAATAAATTCCGGTTCAGCAAGCCCCGGCTTAACACCGATAAAACTTTATCGCTGTGATTCACCCAGTCTTTAAGCGCACACCATACGTCATTGTCATCCAATTCAATAAAAAAATCCAAAGCAGCAGGATTATTTTCAAAAACCGGTTTGTCTATTCGATTGTATAAAAAATAACGGAGCGCTGAAGTAACATTCAACTCCACACCTTGAGAAGCCAAATATTTTGCTCTGCGTAAAGTATTTATAAGCATATTTTCTGCGGCTACTGCGGTTTTGTGCAAATAGACCTGCCAATACATCAACCGCCGCGCCATCAGGAAATTTTCAATGGAATAGATGCCTTTGGCTTCAATAACCAACTTGTCGGCTTTGAGATTAAGCATTTTTATAATACGCGCTGATCCAATATTGCCTTCCGTGACGCCGGTGAAAAAACTGTCGCGGCGAAGATAATCCAGCCGATCTACATCCAACTGTCCGCTAACTAACTGATGCAAAAACCGTTTAGGATATTTATCCTCGAAAATGGCAATAGCTGAATCCAGCTTTCCGTCCATTTCCTGATTCATACGATTCATCAGTAACAATGAAATTTCTTCGTGTTTAATTCCACTTACCAGCGTATGTTCCAGGACATGGGAAAAAGGTCCGTGTCCAATGTCGTGCATCATAATACACGCCATAGCGCCCGTTTTTTCTTCGTCCGAAACAGGATGACCGTTTGCACGCAGCTGATTGATAGCTTCCGACATCAAATGCATTGCGCCCAGAGAATGTTGAAATCGAGAATGTACCGCTCCCGGATATACGTAAAAAGCCAATCCCAACTGTCGTATTCGATTGAGCCGCTGAACATACGGATGATTTATAATCTCGAAAATAAATTCATCGGGAATGCTGATAAATCCGAAAACAGGGTCGTTGATTATTTTGCGTTTATTATCCATTGCAGATATTTTGACATTTCTTCCTGTAATTTCCGCGCTTCCTGGCGAGCTGCTTCGGCAAATTGCGCAGTTGAATCGGCATAAATAATTTGCCGCGACGAATTGACAAGCAAACCGCATTTGGAATTCATTCCGTAGCGTGCAACTTCTTCCAAGCTGCCGCCCTGTGCGCCCACTCCCGGAACTAACAGGAAATGGTTGGGAACAATCTTTCTAATATCTTCGAGCATTTTCGCTTGCGTTGCGCCAACAACGTACATCATTTGTTCGTCGGTTGCCCATTGTTGCGATTTTTTCAGTACTTTTTCAAACAGACGCTCGCCATTGGCGTCTGCCATCAATTGAAAATCATTAGAACCTTTGTTGGAGGTTAGCGCCAGCAGAATCACCCATTTTCCCGGATAATTGAGAAAAGGTTTCACGCTGTCTTCACCCATGTAAGGCGCTACCGTTACTGCATCGAAGCTGGAAGATTCAAAAAATGCGTGGGCATACAGCTCGGAAGTATTACCGATATCGCCGCGTTTAGCATCGGCAATGATAAACTTGTCGGGATATTTCCTGCGAATGTAGGTTACGGTTCTTCCCAGAGTGACTTGCCCTTTTGTGCCAAGACTTTCATAAAAAGCCAAATTGATTTTATATGCAACGCAATAAAACTGTGTTGCGTCAATAATTGCTTGATTGAAAGCATAAATAGGGTCTTCTTCCAATAACAGGCTCTGAGGGATTTTTTTTATATCCGTATCTAATCCCACGCAAAGGAAGGATTTTTTTTGAATGATGTTATTGAATAATTCTTGTTTTGACATATTTTGTTTTTTTAGAAGTTAATTGTAATTAGATGCTGCCACATAAGTAACAACTTTTTCTTTTTGAAGGATATTTGAAGTCGTTGGTACATTAAAGCGTTCTTTTTCAACTTCAATATTGCCTAATATATGGAAGTCTATATCTCTCGGAATCAGAAATTTATTTTTCAAATCAACTTTCTGGTAATCTATTGCTCTGACAGGATTTGGAATGGTAAAATATTGTTCAAGTTTCCCCCAATCATTATTTCTAATTGTAACAATATCCCGCAAATAGAAACTAACCCAACTTTCTCCAATTTTATAATTTGAATTAATTTGTTCTAATTTTTGTTGTGAAATGTCTGCATATTTTTTATCTAACTCAAAACCAATGTATCTTCTGCCTAATCGTTTGGCTGAAATTGCGGTTGTCCCTGTACCTGAAAACGGGTCTAAAACAATATCATTTTCATCAGTTGTTAATAGAATTAGCCTGTCCATTAAATGAATAGGTAGCTGGCAAGGGTGCGGGTCACGCTTTCCATTATGTTTTATACGATGTATATCTGTCCAAACATCTGAAACCAAGGGTCCAAAAGGATGTAATAAATCTTTTTTTCCGCCGTAATCTTTCCATAAATAGCCTTGCTTTCTATCTCTTTTGTGCGGGTGGCGTAATTCGTAAATTTTCGCTCCTTTTGCCTCTTTGGTATAAAAAAGTATTCCATAGTGTGCCGGTTGCAAAGATTTTCCCATTGGCGCTGTTGGTGCGTCCCAAGAAATCCAATGTTTGAAATGAGCAAATTTATTCAAATATGTAGCGTAAAAAGTCAGCCATTTAGGAATATTATGTAGAAAAATTGACCCTGTCGGTTTGGTAACACGTACCATTTCCGAAATCCATTTTTCACACCAATCTAAATACTCTTGAAATTCAAGATTGTCCTTGTAGCTTGTGTATTTTTTTTGCAAATTAAATGGTGGGTCGGCAAAAGTCATATCTACCGAATTATCGGGAATGTTTTTGAACAATTCTAAACAATCACCCTGCAAAATCTTATTTATATATTTGTCTTTCATTACTTAAAAGTTTCAATTAAAAGTTTTTCAAATCGTTTTAACTCGTCTGCGTGAAATGTAAATACATCTTCGTATGCTGTTACCATACGCTTTAAATCGCCTTTGCGGACATACCAACCTATACCGTCAACAAAACCAATGAATTTAGCGTTGGGATAATGCTCTTTAATCAGAGAATCAATAGAAATTTCTGTTTTTGATTTGTCGCCCTGACCTGAAGAAGTAGTTGCCAAAAACGAACTTTCTGCTATGATTAAAGGATTTTTCTTGTTGGGAATAATAAAATCCATAGTCCGTTTGTTGTCAGGTGCGTTGCTGATTAATTCGGTCAAATCTCCCGTTTCAAAAGTTAGTCCTAATTTTTCAAGCATTTCAGCAATTACCGTTTCGGGATTGTTGCCTTTCATGCCCGAATAACTGCCTTTTTCTTTGTAGCGTATAATTGTGTCTATCAGTTCGGGAATTTCAAATTTGAGTTTGGAAATACTTAACTTTTTGAGCTCAAAAAGAGGAATTGTGTCTGCCAAAAACGGAATAGAAGCGCCTTCAAAGAAAATATTTACCAAACCTTTACGAAAATATTCATGGCTTTGGATTTTTTTTGAAATTGTGCTGTCTGACCATTCCTGATTATTATCAGGATTTTTTTCTGCATACCATTTATCCTTGAAAACTAAAGTGTTGAGTTCGGGATTATTCACAATGCGAATGATTGTTGTCAAGCGTTTCAGGTATTCGTTTGAAAATCCGGTCAATGCAAGTAACGCCCGCAAACCGTTTTCTTTTTCTTTGAGCAACCACTCAAAAATTTCCTTTTTTAACCCTTCCGTTTCAACTTTGTTTTTAACAATCAACAAAGTTTCTTTTAGCGAATTGATATAACCCTCGTAATTTTCTTCAAACTTTTGATTAAAAAAATAAAAGGTATTTTTCTGAATGACTGTTAGATACTTATCTTCTATGTTTTTCATATTATTGTTTTTTGAAAATTAAAATATATTCGTCTTTCATTGTATTTCTCATTCCCTTGATTGGTTTGAGAATGGACTTAACCAAAGGTAGGTCGTATTTTTTTGCCGAGTCAATAATGGTTTGTTCCAACCGTATTCCGCCTGTTTGATTGGTATTTGAACCAATAATCATGGCAAAATATTTATCTTTTTTGAGAACTCTTGAAATTTCCAAACAAACTTTGTCCATATCGGAAAAATATGTGTTTAATTTGTCTGTTTTATTTTTGCCTTTTAATCCGATTAATCGGGTTTTCAATTCTTTGGTGTTGTAACCTAAAAACTCTAATTGGTCTTTATCGTTTTCTACATAATCAATTGCAAAAGAATACGGCGGCGAAGTAATTACACAATCTACACTTTCATTTGGCAAATCAATATTTAAGGCTTCCGATTTTTCCAAAACCTCAACTTTACCAATTTCATTTTGCTTAAAATGTGGATTTTTCAGCGTTGATTTTACGGCTTCAATGTAACGAGGAAGCACTTTTGCAAAAAGTTGTTCATGATTGGAACGCACTACTCGTTTTGAATAACCTAAAGCATCCAGCCAAGCAAGAAAAGCAAGATTATAGATTTTTTGTTTTTCAAGCTCTTTCACTTGTATTATCCGTTTAAAAACATTGCCCTGTTTAAAAAAATCGAATAGCTTTTTGTTATCCAAAGGGGTAGTTTCTAACAGATTTAAATCTATAGTCAAAGATTCATATTTTGTTTTAATCATAAATTGACAAAACGGACTAACATCGCAAGCGAAAGAATTTATTCCCATTAAAGCCGTCTCGACATTTGCTGTTCCGCTACCTGCCATTGGGTCTAAAATGGTTTCGCCTTTTTCAACTCCCAAAATATTGAGTAATCCTTTTATCAATTGTGGATGAAATTTCCCTCGATACGGAAAGAGTCCGTGCGTAGCATAACCTGTTGAAAACTGTCCTTCCTCAAAATATGCCTGCGTGTTCGCCGAGCGATTTTCATTTATTTTCTCATCATAATTTGAGTAAAGCAAAAAGTGTTTTGTGTATTGATTGTCAATAGATTTTATAAAGGCAGAACGCTCCAAAAGTTGTTCTTTGGAAAGACAATTAAATTCCAAATAAGCCATTTCCAACTCGAACAATTCATCAACGCTTGACAATAATGCTATGTTGCTGCCGAAGGCTTTGTTTACAATGGATTCTGTTTGATAAAAAGTGTTATTCATCTTATTTATTCTGTGGTTGTGTTTCGGATATTTTGGTTAATTTTTTAATCACAGCATCAAGTTCTTGAGTCAATTCTGAAAGCGCAATATTTTTTATTTTCTCTCTTGCGCTTTTCTTTTTCGATAGTTCATTTTTCAAATCTTCTAAACATTTTAAATCATCTTTATGATAATCATCAAGTTTCCCATTTTTATATCTTTTTTCCGGAGAATATCTGTAATCTATAAAGCTTATGAAATCTCTTATTGATTTTGTACTTAATGCTTTTATTTGTTTACATAATTTTTTGCCATTAACAGATTGAAAAATTGCCGTAAATTCATAATTAGTATAATGGTCAGGTGTTGATTTGTTTAGTTTTTCATATAATTCCATTATAAAATTGTCTTGCAAATTTTCAAAAAGATTTTTCATTTCATCTTCTTGAAGCTTTTTTCTACCACAATCCACTTGTTCATATAAATAATCTGTTATTTCTTTTAATTCAGGCGGAGAATCGACATTATATTCACGAGCATTGCTTAATAAACCAGATACATTGTGTTCCACTACATATTTATCTTTTTCAAATATTTTTTTAAGAATTGATTTTGATTTTGTAACAACAAATCTCTTATTATTTTTCAATAATCCTTCATCAATCAACGAAAGCATAGTACCTGCAACATGTATTACAACAAATGGTTGAGTTATGTTTCCATCAATAAATTGTTTCCAAACTTTATCTCTCAACCCTTTAAATTCATTATCATTCAACATTCGCCAACGCCGCAATTTTTCCCAATCTTGAGATTTATCTGACAAGAAAAAAGTGCTTTGTTCCAACTGACAGTTTAACAAAGGATTATTTATGAAACCTTTCTGTATATAATGCAAGAAATCACTAATTGGAAAAACATACATTGAATTTAGTATTTGCATTTTATTCAATGTAGGATTATACTTTCTTCCTAATCTATCATTTTCTGTTTCTTCTTTATTGTTTGACAAAAAACTACTTATTACATTTTGAAACTCGTTAACTTTTTCATTCCCAACTTTATATTCCAAATATACTATAAGAAAATATGCCAAAAAATTCTCTAAGAATTCATTGAAACGAGAATGTTTTATAAACTTGTCATCAATAAGAGTTATTAACCTGCTGAAGTCCAACAATGCCTGTCTTAAAACTCTAATATTGTTTGTTTGAGAAGCATTAAATAACTCAATTATTAAATCTTTATATATATTCAAATCTAAAGTAATATTAATCTCCTTGCTATCCTCAATGAAAAAACCGACGGCGCTTTCTATATCACTCTCTACTTCAAATGTTTGTCCTATTAACTTTTCTTTTATTTCTTTGTATTTATCTTCATTAATTTTGTCCTCTGCAGATAATAGAATGATTTTACATTCCAAATGTTCAACAAAATTATTTATGTATCCAAAAAGTTCCTCTATATCAATTTTACATCTTTCTATATCATCAAAAATCAAAATTTTATTCCCTTTAATATTCTCGTCTTTTAATGGAAAAATACTCATCAAATCAGGCGAAAAAGTGATGTTTTCATTTGTTTCAGTATCATTGTCTAAATTCAAATCAATTTTTATTGCTGTTTTCAATAAACCATTTATTACTTTTTTTGCTATTTTTCCACCTTTGTACAAAAATGGGCTGATTTCAGATTTTATTTTATCTGTGATTGTTTTGGTATCACTAATTCCATTCAAACTTATGTAAATAGGTTTTAGTGTAACATTATTTTCTTCTTCTATAGTTTCATCTTTCCATTTTTCAATTAAGTTTTTAATATAATATGTTTTACCACAACCCCATCTGCCGATTAACATAACAGCATATTTTGGATTGTCAAGATTGACAAAGTATTTCAAATACTCTGTAATATGTTTATTTGTATTATTTTGCTCAATTTGATTACTCATAATATATTTTCATTTCATTAAATTTTCTTTCACAATATCCAACACTTTATCCGATATTTCTTTATTATTTTTCACCACCGCTATCACTTGATTGGAAGATCAAAGAGCAAGCAATTCTTCATTGCAGTATTTTAGCAATAAAAGAGAGTAGATATCTTTTATTTGGCGGTCTCCATGTTCAATTTTACAATACATTGAATTGTTAACACCAAAAGTAGCAGATGTATGATTTGCTTGCTTTCCTTAATTTCCTTGTTCTATTAATAACATACTTCTACATTTTACACTTGTCAATTTTTCATACAATTCTCTGTTTCACATCTCCCCCTCCTTCATCCTTTCCGCATTTTCAGCAACAATCAATTGATCTATTACTTTCTGAATATCCCCGCCGACAAATGCCGGAAGGTTATACATCGTATAATTAATCCGGTGATCGGTTACCCTTCCCTGCGGATAATTATAAGTACGGATTTTTGCCGAACGGTCGCCGGTCGAAACCATTGTTTTCCGTTTAGATGCTATCGCCGACAAATGTTCCTGCAATTTTATATCATACAGTTTATTTCGAAGCATCTGCAAAGCCATTTCCTTGTTTGCCAGCTGCGAGCGCTCGACCTGGCACTGTACCATTATGCCGGTAGGTTTATGCGTAAGCTGCACTTTTGTTTCAACCTTATTCACATTTTGTCCGCCGGCGCCGCTGGAACGCGCCGTCTGATACTCCAGATCGGCAGGATTGATTTCTACATCCACTTCTTCGGCTTCGGGAAGTACGGCAACCGTTGCGGCGGAAGTATGTATCCTGCCCTGCGATTCGGTTTGCGGCACCCTTTGCACCCGATGCACGCCGGATTCGTATTTTAAGATTCCATAAACATCTTCTCCTGTAACGTTGAAAATTATTTCTTTATATCCGCCGATTGTTCCTTCATTCACATTCGTTACTTCTATTTGCCAGCCTTTGTATTCGCAATATTTGGAATACATCTTAAATAAATCGCCGGCAAAAATTGCCGCTTCGTCGCCGCCAGTTCCGCCGCGAATTTCTACAATAGCATTCTTTCCGTCCTGCGGATCGGCAGGAATTAATAACAATTTAATTTCTTCTTCCAAAACAGGCAAACGTTGGGTACAGGCATCCAATTCTTCTTTGGCAATTTCCCGCATATCGGTATCCGAATCGTTTTCGATAATTGATTTTGCTTCATCAATGCCTGTTGTAACCTGCTTGTACTCGTTTCTCGCTGCAACAATTTTTTCCAAATCGCGGTACTCTTTGTTTAGCTTCACAAAACGTTTCCTGTCCGAAATGACGGCAGGATCGGCAATTAAAGCGCCTATTTCTTCAAAACGAACCACTAAAGCGTCTAATTTTTCTAACAAAGAAGTTTGACTCATCAAGAATACGGATAAAAAATTTAATCTGCAAAGATAGTTGAAAATTTTAAGACTGCAATCAGCCTTTATTACAACCCCAACTTCTCCGACATCTCCAACATTCTTTTTATCGGTTTTGCAGCCTTTATTACCACTTCTTCGTCAATAAAAATTTCAGGTATTTCATATTTCAGGCAATTATACAATTTTTTCATTGTATTCAATTTCATAAAACTGCATTCGTTGCAGGCACAGGTACTGTCGTTCGGGGGAGCCGGAATAAAAATTTTATCCGGATTCTTTGTTTGCATTTCATGCAAAATTCCCGGCTCGGTGGCAACAATAAATTCTGTTGCCGGCGATTTTATTGAATAATTCAACAGGGCAGAAGTTGAACCTACAAAATCGGCAATTTTCAAAATCACGCTCTTACATTCAGGATGAGCCAACACCAAAGCATTGGGATATTCTTTTTTCAATTCCAATATTTTTTCCAGTGAAAATCGTTCATGCACATGACAGGAACCTTTCCACAAAAGCATATTTCGTCCGGTGAGGCTGTTGATATAATTACCAAGATTTTCATCCGGTCCGAAAATTATTTTCTCATTCGGTGGAAAACTTTCAACAATCTGACGGGCATTGGAAGATGTAACTACAACATCAGTCAATGTTTTCACCGCAGCCGTTGTATTGACGTATGAAATCACCGTATGACCGGGATGTTTTTTTATGAATTTCTCAAATTCAACGGCAGAGCAACTGTCGGCTAACGAACATCCGGCATTCAAGTCGGGAACAAATACCCGCTTTTGAGGCGATAGTATTTTTGCCGTTTCTCCCATAAAATGGACGCCGCACAATACAATAATATCAGCGTCCGTTTTTGCTGCCTGTTGCGCCAAAGCCAAACTGTCGCCTACATAATCCGCTATATTTTGAATTTCAGCTTCCTGATAATAATGTGCCATAATAATGGCTTTCTTTTCTTTTTTAAGCTCGTTAATGGCTTTTACCAAATCTATATTTTCAGGTAGGGGAATATCCAAAAATCCCGCAGGTACAAACTTATCATTATTCATAATTATTATTTATTTTTATTTGAAAAAATATATTCTATTTATTATATACTGTTGAAAAGTGTGATAACATTACGTAAAAAAATTTGCTTTTGTACTTATTAAATGAAGAAATTTTTTTCTCATTGGTTATCAACATTGCTTTTTATTGTTATATTTTTGTTACAAAGGTACTTCATTTTTTTGTTTACTGTTTGTTGAAAACATAAAACGTGAAAAACTTTTTTTTATTTTCATTGTTTTTACCTGTTCAAATCCTGCTTGCATTATTTTATAAGAATTGATTATCTTTATGCTAATATTCAATAATAGTTTTATGGAGTGCATTATGAAAATATTTTTATCAAAAGAAATCAACATTCATTTACAAGTTATCAACTAAGATGTTATTTTAAATTGTTATTTCTAAAAACCTCTATTTCCTTCTGCATTTCTTTCAATTTTATATCTAATTTATTTCTGTATTTTTTTAGAGATGATTCGGAAATATCTTCTTTTGTTCCTTCATAACATAGCAAATGATCTATTCGCTCCCTAAAGATGTTGTACCAATTTTCATCATTATTTTTTAAGGTATTATCAATGATTATTATCTCATATCTAATTCTCCACAACCTGTATAAAAGTTTGGCATTTGCGCCGATATTTTTATAATTATGGAATGCTTCGGGCATTATAAAATTTCCGTATGTATAATATTGCCTTGCAACACTTTGAAATGACCCTTCTTCACTTGCGTATCCCATGATGATAGGATAAGCAAAATCATCCATCACTTCTATCATTTTTATATATTCATTCATTGCGTCAGTGTCGTTGTCATAATTTTTGCTTTTTCCCATTCACTTGACTGTGTAATGGAACGCCTTGTGTAGATAGCTTGTGCCATTATGAATATAAGTGATACTAACGTTCCTACATAATACACATTTTTTATCCAATTTGTCCAGCGACTACTTTCCTGTAAATTTTTCATATTCATTTCTTGTTAAATTATATTCTCTAAAAATTAATACTTTTCCTTTATAAAAGTTAATAGTGAAATTATCGCTTTCAGCTTCATTTAATGTTCCCTGCCACCAGGATGTTAGTTTTCTATTATCTACAGGATAAAGTAAATTCTGAAAACTGAATATTGTTTCAGGGTTCAAACTGAAAATTGATATTTGTTCTCCAATATAACTTTCCAAAGTAGCAGTTTCCAATAAAGGAGTAAAAACCCCATTATCGGTAAGCAATTGCACATTTGCTTTTTCTGCATAATCTGTCAGTAAAGAAAGATTTCCCAATGTATGGTCTTCTCTTTTACCGGTAGCGCCCAAAATAGTAATTTCAGTTCTGTTATTTTTCAGACAGAAATCTACTGCTTTTGTTAAATCATTACTTTCCTGTTCTGCAATATGCAGGAGAATGGAAGAAAATCTTTTTTTTATTTCTTCCGAAATGCTATCCAAATCGCCAATGATGTAGTCAGGATTTAATCCTGCGTCAATAAGATTCTGTGCAGCGCCGTCGCAACAAATAATTTGTTCAGCCGAATGTAAAAATCCTAATGGAATTTTATGTTTAGGAAATGCTCCGTTTGCTAAAATAACTGTTCTAAAATTTTGTATCAGCGGTATCATTATTTTTAATTGATTTTCGCCATTCTATTAATCCTGTAAACGAAAGAATACTGTAAATGGTAAATAAAATAGCAGTTGGGTATAATTTTTGATGAATATATAATCCGGTTGCAAAAATATTTACAAAAATCCAAATATACCAACATTCTACAATTTTTTTTGCCGACATCCAGGTTGCAATGATACTTAGTAACGCTATTACTGCATCGGGAATTGCTACTTGAGAATTTTCTATGTGTTTTAAAATGAATAATGCAGCTACGAATGATACAATAAAAATCACAGATAGCGATAAAGTCATTTTAGTATCTATTTGCCGGAATCCTTGATTTTCCTCGACTTTAGTCGTAGCAAATTTCCAGCAATATAATCCATAAAAACTCATGAAAATATAAAAAATATTTAATCCCATTTCGGCAAATAATCCGGATTGAAAAAAAATGTAAACGTAAAAAGCGGAACTGAATATTCCTACAATCCAGAAAATCCATTTCTGTTTGATTTCTAAAATCAAATAAATAAGAGCCGAAATAGCCCCAATTATTTCAATCCAATTTTTATTTACAAATTCAATCATAATCTTTCGCAAAATTATATTATTTTTGCCGAATATAATGAGTATTTATGATTTTAAATTACATTTGGATCGGTTTTTTTGTAATTGCTTTTGTTGTTGGCGTATGCAAAATTATTTTTACAGGCGATTACACTATCTTCACTGAAATGATGAATGCTGTTTTTGCAGCAGCGAAATCCGGTTTTGAAATTTCTTTAGGTTTGACCGGAATTTTATCTTTATGGATGGGATTTATGAAAATAGGAGATAGGGGAGGGGTTATAAATGCTTTATCCCGTTGGGCTGCTCCTGTTTTTTCCCGCTTATTTCCAGACATTCCAAAAGGACATCCGGCAATCGGTTCTATTTTTATGAATATTGCCGCCAATATGTTGAATTTGGACAATGCAGCGACTCCTGTCGGTTTAAAGGCGATGCAGGAATTGCAGGAATTGAACCAAAAGAAAGATACCGCAACTAATTCGATGATTATGTTTTTGGTTCTTAATGCTTCAGGATTGACGATTATTCCTGTTACTATCATGGTTTACAGGGCGCAAATGGGAGCTGCAAATCCTGCTGATGTTTCCGTCCCTTTGATGATTTCTACCATGATGGCTACATTAGCCGGTTTATTGTTTGTTTCTGTCAGGCAGAGAATCAATCTTTTTGATAAAGTGCTGATGGCATTCATTGGAGGTGTAATTTTGTTTATCACTGCTATTGTTTTTTGGGTGAAATCGCTTCCTCAAGAAAAAATTTCAATTTATTCTGCTTTGGTTGGCAATTCTATATTGTTTTCTATTCTGATAATATTTCTTATTTCCGGATTGCGAAAAAAGATAAATGTTTATGAAACTTTCATCGAAGGATCAAAAGATGGTTTTAAGACAGCAATAATGATTATTCCTTATTTAATTGCTATTTTGGTAGGAATTGCTTTGTTTCGCGCATCAGGCGCTATGACCTATTTGACCGATGGCATTTCTTATCTTGTTTCTGCCTGCGGATTACCAACCGATTGGGTGAACGCTTTTCCGACCGCATTGATGAAACCTTTAAGCGGAAGCGGTTCGCGCGGAATGATGATTGATGCAATGCAAACGTATGGCGCCGATTCTTTTATTGGTCGTTTAGCTTCTGTTTTTCAAGGCACTACCGATACCACTTTTTATGTGCTTGCAGTTTATTACGGCGTAGTAAATATTAAAAATACCCGTTATACTCTTCAGGCTGCATTATTTGCCGATCTCATCGGTTTTTTGACGGCTTTAACTGTTAGTTATTTGTTTTTTAAATACTAAAAATTATATGGCAATTCTATATGAAGCGGTAGATATTTCATTTCCGAAAATAAAACGAAATGAAATGAAAAGTTGGATAAAACGCGTGATTACTCATTTTAATAAAAAAATTGGTAATATTGTCTATATTTTTTGTTCTGATAAAGAAATCCTGCGAATTAATAAAATCTATTTGAATCACGATTATTATACCGATATTATTACCTTTGATTATTCGGAAGGCGATAAATTAGCAGGCGATTTGTTTATTTCATTGGAAACGGTAAAGTCGAATTCAGTAAAATTTAATACCGGATTTGATGAAGAATTGCACAGAGTAATGATTCATGGAATACTTCATCTTTGCGGTTTTAATGATAAAACTCCCGAAGAAAAGGACAATATGAGAAAAAGAGAAGACGAGGCTTTAGAATTAATAGAAAATACAATATGACGTTTGATTACGATGTAATTGTTGTTGGCGGAGGTCATGCAGGATGTGAAGCGGCTGCTGCGGCTGCTAATCTGGGTTCAAAGACCTTGTTAATTACAATGGATATGAATAAAGTTGCTCAAATGAGTTGTAATCCTGCCGTTGGCGGAATAGCTAAAGGACAGATTGTGCGTGAAATAGATGCTTTAGGAGGACAAATGGGTATTGTTACCGACAAATCTGCCATTCAATTTCGAATGTTGAATCGTTCTAAAGGTTCTGCTATGTGGAGTCCTCGAGCTCAAAGCGACCGTATGCGCTTCATTGAGGAATGGAGAAAAACTTTAGACAGTATTCAAAATTTATTTATTTGGCAAGATGTTGTTACGGAATTAATCATAGACAAGAATAGAGTAGGGGGGGTTAAGACTTCATTAGGTGTTACTTTTTGTTCTTCTACCGTAATTTTAACGGTTGGAACTTTTTTAAATGGACTTATTCATGTAGGCAAAACGCAGCTTGCCGGAGGACGAATTTCTGAACCTGCTTCATTTGGAATAACCGAACAGTTGGTTCATCTTGGATTTGAAAAAGGACGAATGAAAACAGGAACTCCTGTGCGTATTGATGCACGAAGCGTTGATTTTTCTTTATTGGAAGAACAGAAGGGAGAAAATGATTTTCATAAGTTTTCTTATCTGGATTTTTCTCCTCGCCCATTGAAACAAATGTCTTGCTGGACGCTTTATACAAACGATAATGTTCATTCTGTATTAAGAAACGGTTTGCCGGATTCGCCTTTATATAATGGGCAGATTAAAAGCATAGGACCGCGCTATTGCCCAAGTATAGAAACGAAAATTGTTACGTTTGCCGATAAAACGAAGCATCAGCTGTTTCTTGAACCGGAAGGAGAGGATACAAATGAATATTATTTGAATGGTTTTTCCTCCTCGCTTCCGCTTGAAATTCAACTGAACGCCTTAAAACAAATCCCTCCATTGAAAAATGTTCAAATTTATCGTCCCGGATATGCAATCGAATATGATTTTTTCCCTCCCACACAGTTAAATCCTACTTTAGAAACCAAACGAATAAAGCATTTGTTTTTTGCCGGACAAATCAATGGGACGACCGGCTATGAAGAAGCAGGTTCACAGGGACTGATGGCAGGAATTAATGCGCACATACAGGTGCATGGAGGAAATGAGTTTGTTTTAGGTCGCGATGAAGCATATATAGGCGTTCTTATTGACGATTTAGTAACTAAAGGCGTTGATGAACCTTACCGAATGTTTACTTCCCGCGCTGAATATCGTATTCTTCTTCGACAGGACGATGCTGATATGCGTTTAACTGAAAAATCTTTTACTTTGGGATTAACTGATTTTCAGCGATACGAATTGTTGCAACAGAAGAAAAATGAAATTGAACGCATTCTAAGTTTTACTCGAAATTATTCTGTAAAACCTTCTCTTGTTAATAACAGTTTGGAATATTTTGGAACTACTCCGTTGCGTCACGCTGTAAAATTAATTGATTTAATTCTCCGACCGCAATTGGATATTAAAAAAATTGCCAATTTAATTCCTGATTTCAATGAGCAATTAGAAATGATTCCCAATCGAAAAGAAGAAATTATAGAAGCGCTTGAAATATTAATTAAGTATGAAGGATACATTAGCAGGGAAAAAATTGTTGCGGAAAAAATTAATCGTTTAGAGAATATACGCATAAAAGGGCGATTTGATTATAATACTATTCAATCCCTCTCAACGGAAGCTAAACAGAAATTAACTTCGATTAATCCGGAAACAATTGCGCAGGCATCGCGTATTCCTGGTGTTTCTCCAAACGATATAAACGTCTTATTAGTGCTATTAGGAAGGTAAAAAATTGTTCCACGTGGAACAATTTACATAAAAAATAACAGTATGAATATTGAAAAATTAGCAAAATTGGTTCGTAATGTTCCTGATTTCCCGATTAAAGGGATTCAGTTTAAAGATGTAACGACATTATTTAAGGATGCAGCTATTCTGCAGGAGATAGTAGATGGCTTGTACGAGATTTATAAAAACAAAGGAATCTCGAAAGTTGTAGGAATCGAATCACGCGGATTTATTTTAGCTCCGCTTTTGGCTGTTCGTTTGAATGCAGGATTTATTCCAATTCGGAAACCCGGAAAACTTCCCGCTGCGGTTTTTGAAGAATCCTACGAAAAAGAATATGGAACGGATACAATCCAAATTCATCAGGATGCAATAGATTCCGATGATGTTGTTTTATTGCACGACGATTTGTTGGCAACAGGAGGAACCATGCAAGCTGCCGTGCGTTTGATTAAAAAGTTCAACCCTGAAAAAATTTATGTGAATTTTTTAATTGATTTGACAGATTTAAAAGGAAAGGAAGCATTCACTTCCGACATACAAGTAGATTCAATTATTAAGTATGATATCTGAACAAAACTTAGCGCTTGTTTTATCTTCCATTCCGGAAAAGCCGGGATGTTATATGTATTTGGATGAAATGGAAACTATCATTTATGTCGGTAAAGCCAAGAATCTTAAAAAGCGCGTTTCTTCCTATTTTAATAAAACAATCGAAAATCTGAAGACAAGGATAATGGTGAGGAAAATTAATATGATCCGCTATTTGGTTGTTGAGTCGGAAGAAGAAGCTTTTCTTTTGGAAAACAATTTAATAAAACAACACAAACCTCGCTATAATATTTTATTGAAAGATGATAAAACATATCCATGGGTTGTTGTTCGCGACGAGCCTTTCCCACGAGTTTATCTGACCAGAAAAAAACTTAACGATAAATCGCACTATTATGGACCTTATACTTCAGTGGTCAATATCAAATTTCTCTTACGCCTATTAACTACTATTTATCCGATTCGGAATTGTTCCTACTATCTTTCAAAAGAAAATATAGAAAAGAAGAAATTTCGCGTTTGTTTGCAATATCATATTAAACGATGTTTAGCTCCTTGTCTCGGTTATCAAAAAGAAGAAGATTATAACAGAAATATCCGATTTATCGAAGAAATTTTAAAAGGAAATGTCAGTTCGGTAAGCAAGCAAGTATATAAAGAAATGATGCAGTTAGCGGAAAATTTGCAATTTGAAGCTGCCGAATCTTTGAAAGAAAAGTATCAAATATTAGAGAATTATTCTGCGAAATCAGTTGTCGTTAGTCCGACATTAAATAACATAGATGTGTTTTCTTACGATGAACACGAGGCATCTGTTTATATCAATTACCTGCATATTTCTTCCGGTGCAGTTGTGCAGGGTTATACCATAGAATATAAAGTTCAAATAGATGAGCCGAAAGAACAGATATTGGGAATGGGAATAATCGAATTGAGAAATCGTTTTGAAAGCAAAGCAAAGGAAATCATAGTTCCTTTTATTCCCGATATTGAATTAACGGATACTGTATTTTTTGTTCCGCTGCGAGGTGAAAAGAAACAGTTGCTGATTCTTTCCGAAAAGAATGTGCAGCAATACAAAATAGATCAATTGAAACAGGCTGAAAAATTGAATCCCGAACAGCGGCATACCCGAATAATGAAAACGCTTCAAAATGATTTGCATTTAAATGAATTGCCTGTTCATATCGAATGTTTTGATAATTCAAATATTCAGGGAACGAATCCTGTTTCGGCTTGCGTTGTTTTTAAAATGGCAAAACCGGCTAAAAAAGATTACCGGCATTTCAATATAAAAACCGTTACAGGACCGGATGACTTTCAATCCATGTATGAAACGGTTCTCCGCCGATACAGCCGTTTATTGGAAGAATCACAATCTTTGCCGCAGTTGATTGTAATTGATGGTGGAAAAGGACAGTTACATGCTGCAACCGACGCCTTAAAAGAGTTGAATCTGTATGGCAAAATTTCCATTATTGGAATAGCTAAACGCTTGGAAGAGATTTACTTCCCTGATGATTCCATCCCTTTGTATTTAGATAAAAATTCGGAAAGTTTGAAATTGATTCAAAATTTACGCGATGAAGCGCACCGTTTTGGAATCACATTTCATCGGAATAAACGAAGCAAACAGCAAGTTGTTTCCGAATTGGATTCTATCAAAGGTATCGGGCAAGCAATGAAAGAAAAACTATTGCAAAAATACAAAAGCGTGAAGCGAATCAAAGAGGCTTCGGAGTCAGAAATTGCCGAATTAATCGGAAAAAAAAAGGCTACGTTGGTTAAAGAAGCGCTAAAATAATAACAAAAAAAATCGTCTTCTGCTCTTGAAGAGAGCCAACCTGCCTAAGCAGTATCCTCAGGATGCTGTATCACAAAATGTATCTATCTCTTCTGTTGCCTGCGTAGCAGGCATACTTGTCGAGGATACATGGAACGGCGCATATCAGGTTTGCCTGCTAAGCAGGCAAGATGTGAGGTGTATATGCTCTTGGTACAGTATCCTTCAGGATACTGCTTATATAGCTTGGCTCTCT
>Ga0123357_10001873_pt1 | contig 22846 bp, 15 predicted proteins | sample TergutEmb28metaG_FD_89873 | JGI IMG/M metagenome (GOLD analysis project Ga0123357, IMG submission 89873) | Embiratermes neotenicus P4 segment gut microbial communities from Petit-Saut dam, French Guiana - Emb289 P4 | ecosystem: Host-associated > Arthropoda: Insects > Digestive system > Gut ... | reverse complement strand
TACGTAGGCGCCTTTTGGAGATCGAATGAAAGAGGAGAGCGAATTATTCAATTTTCGGTAGGCAACGGACTGAATAACGATGGCGACTGGGCAGCCGTCGTAGCTTGGTACGATGATAACTGGAATCCCACCAATACGGCTAATCCCGACGGCGTAACGCTGGCAATCAACAGCAGCCCGCTTTCTTTGCCTTTAAGCGACATGGATGCCGAGAATCATCCGGTAACCGGCGGTTCTCAATTTATTACCGGAACGGTAGCCAATAACGGAACCATCTCTTTCCGCATCGGTTTGGATAAGCATTTTGAAAATTACAATGCCGTCACAAATCCCGCCCGCTATGCGGTAGTGTATCTTAGCTGCAACAACGGCAATAAAAAATATAAGCTGTTTATCCGTCAGGGCGAAGGGGACGATTATGTGATGCGACCGCAGGATTCCGGCGAGTCGGGACAAAGCTGGGGTACGCCTAACCCGCGTCCGAATGCCGTCAAGTTCTCGCCTTATAACCTCACCGACCCAAGCGGAAAGACAGCGACGACCATGACTAACTTATTAACTCCGGCAACCAGCGGATTTACAAACTTTCCGACTAAGGCAGGCTATTGCTTTATATTCAGCGACGTATTTGCTGTTTCACCTGATGTTCCGGCTGCGCCGGACTTACAAGCCACTGTTACCAGCTGGAATCAAAATATCGGACAGCACAGCACTACAAATCCTTATTGGGTTACAAGTTGGGAAACCTGTCCCACCGGATACCGGCGTCCTACCGATGGTCCGGTCGATGCGGCAGGTAACCCAACCAACACATCCGCGCATGGCGTCGGCGCCGTTGCAGGATCTGAAATCAGGCAGTCGTTGTGGTTGAATCCGCCTTCGGGTACTAATCTGAATAGTGATAATTCTGTTTGGGGTTATTATGCCGATGGATTTTTTGATCGGAGGGCGCCCCAAATTGCTCGCGGTCAACCAGCTACCACTTCGACAAATGACGTAAGTTCGGCTGTAGCAATAAGTTCGGCTGACGTGGCATACGTTGGCAAGTTATTCTTTAATCCCACCACAAACGCTTCGCTGTTTTTTCCGGGCGTAGGATACCGGTTTTGGCAAAGTGGAGCGCTCTATGATGCAGGCGCGAGAGCAAGATATTGGACCAGCACTTCCCAATCGCAGAGTAACTCGACTTCAAAAAACGCCTGGTTTTTGTATTTTTATTCCACAGTAGGGAGTGTTAACACCTACATGGGCTACGACGATGAAGGCAGCAAACTATCTAACAGCAGCAAGACTTCCGGCGGCATGGTGCGCTGTGTGAAACAATAAAAGAAACAATTGACAATTGACAATTGACAATTGATAGTTGGAAATAGCCCGCTGTGCATATTGGAAAGGGTGCAGGCGGGTTATTTTTTTTCAGCGATAGTCGCCGTTGCTTTCCAAAATTGAGGCTGTCTCTTGCTTTTGAGACAGCCTCACACAAAGCAACGTTTTGCTTTTGACGCGATATAGCAAAGACACGCCGCCGAGCAAAGAGAAAATGAGATATTGGTTTATACGCTTTTTATTGTTATCTTTGCAAACAAAAATACAAAAATATGAATACAATACTTGAATCTGCGGAAATAAAAGCACAGCGAGGCACAGATAAAAAACAATTATACACTGTGGAAGAAGTATTTGACCGTATTGATAATAAATTTATAAATTTCTACGGCGAATATGGACGAAAAATTGTTAATACTCGCCGCATGGAATGGAATAAAGACGCTATGGAAAATTTTAAGATGCTGTGATTTATTATGCGTAAATATCTTGTAAAAATTACATCTGTAGCATTGCAAGACATTGAAAATGTTCATGATTATATTGCTTATGAACTTTTAGAACCAATTACGGCAGACAAGTACATTCGTGGTATTTATGATGCCATAAAGGATTTGTCGCTCTATGGTGCAAGTTTTGCTGTCAGTGAGCGAGATTTTTTGTTGTCGCAATATGGTCAAACTGTACGAAACGTGAACTATAAAAGAATGACTATCATTTATACTGTTAACAATTACGAGATTAAAGTTCAACGAATAATGGCTGCTGCTTTGATTTTGTAAAAAACATCGCATATCAACCCCGCTCGGCGCAGGCAGAGCCTGCGCCGAAGCTAAAAGCAAGTCTCCGGACTTGCACGCAAAGCAGCGTTTTGTTGTTGAAAGACACGCCGCTGAGCAAAGAGAAAATGAGGTATTGGTTTATACGCTTTTATATTTTTTTCTTTACAATGAAAACATATCTAACGAGCGAAAGAAATATATAAAACACGATAGCCAAGCATATTCCCAGCAATTGAAAAAAAGCGGTTAAGAGCAAGGTCGCTAAAATCATGATGTAGGGATATTCATTCCCATTCCACTTGTAATGAGTGAATTTAAGAGAAAACATCGGTAATTCGGAAACCATCAGCAAACAAAAAATAATAATCAGCGCGACAACAAAAATCGTGCTAATGGTATGACTGCTCTCCGCGAGCGGGATGGAAGGAATCAGCGCTCCCCAAAATAAACCGTTGGCTGGAACGGGTAAACCCAGAAATGAAGAGGTTTGCCTGTTATCCACATTGAATTTAGCTAACCGCAAGGCGGCAAAAACCGGAATTAAAAAAGCAAGAAACGGAATGTTTGCCGCAAACGGAACTGCAACTGAAGAAGCGGACAGAAAAGAATAAATGATAAACCCAGGCGCCAGTCCAAAACTGACTACATCAGCCAATGAATCCAATTGCGCTCCGATAGGAGAATACGCTTTTATTAAACGGGCGACGAATCCATCCATAAAGTCGAAACAGGCGGCTAATAGGATAAAGATGAAGGCGCCGGTATAATTGCCATACGTCAACGCCATAACACAAGCTAAACATCCGGCGTAAAGATTCAGGCAAGTAATAACGTTTGGAAGATTTTTCATCCTGAAAATAGCTTTATAATTGAGCGATTATTGTTTGATTCCCTCTTACGCTCTCACCCTGTTTCACGTTGATTTTTGTATGTAAGGGCAAAAATATATCCACTCGCGAGCCGAATTTGATAAAACCCAATTGCTGATTGATCCGGCATTCCTGCCCCGGTTCTAAATAGGTTACAATTCGTTTCGCCATAGCGCCGGCTATTTGCCGGACTAAAATATGATCGCCGTCGGCTCGTTCGATGATGATGTTTGAACGTTCGTTTTCCATACTTGACTTAGGGAGATACGCTGCCCAAAATCTGCCGTCCTGATGCGACGAGTGAGTCACTTTTCCATCACAAGGCACCCAATTGACATGAGCGTTAAACAGACTCATAAATATGGAGACTTGCAACCGTTTTTCGTGCAAATATTCGTCTTCCATAACTTCTTCAATGACTACAACCGTTCCGTCGGCAGGCGCGACAATCATTCCTTGATGAGGATCGCTGATTATCCGTTCGGAACATCGAAAGAAATTGAGGATTACTAAAAATACGCCAAGCGACAGCAACAAAACAAGATAAAATAAAACTGACTTACCGCCGCCTATTTTGTATAATAAGCCGTTTAGCAACAGCAGGGCGATGAATGTGTAAATTACTAAATTATTTCCTTCCTTATGAATTTTCATGCGTTACTGCAATAATAATACAAAGATACGAAAATTTTTTATAACATGAAACATATTAGCCAATGATTCTCGTTTTAAGATAACCTTCCGCGTTAAGAATCGCTAAAATCCGGCTGCGAAAATCGCCTTGTATAATGATTTCGCCATCTTTTGCGGAGCCTCCGACTCCGCATTTCATTTTTAACAATTTTCCTAATTCCTGCAGATCGTTTTCACTTCCGATAAAACCGGTAATTAGCGTAACTGTTTTTCCTCCCCGATTTTTCTTATCCAATACAATTCGAAGCGGTTGTTTATCTTTCGGCAAAGTGGCAACCTCCTCTTTTTCCGCATAATTATATTGAAAATCAGGACGAGTCGAATAAACAATATTCAAACGTTCTTTCCACTCATTGGTTTTCATAAATCACTGTTTTGTTTTTGCAAAGTTACGTTTTTTTATTAAAAATATAAGCCAAAATATGTATCTTTGCATAAACTAAATGAAAATTTCAATGAAAATTATATGCGTAGGAATGAATTATGCCACTCACAATAAAGAGATGCAGCATACGTTATTAATGAGTGAACCGACTATTTTTATGAAATCGGATGCTTCGCTGTTGAAAGACGGTAAGCCGTTTTACATTCCCGATTTCTCGTCGGATGTTCAATACGAAACAGAGATTGTAGTAAAAATTAATCGGTTAGGTAAATGTATAAACCGGAGGTTTGCTCCGAGATACTACGATGAAATCACCGTAGGAATTGATATGACAGCAAGGGATATACAACAAAAACTCAAAAAAGGCGGTTTGCCGTGGGAAATCAGTAAAGCGTTCGACAATTCCGCCGTAATTGGGAAATTTGTTTCATTAGAAAAAGAGGGTTGGAACATTGATGAAATTCCGTTCCGGCTGGATATTGACGGGAAAACCGTTCAACAGGGTAATACGGCGGATATGATTTTCAAAATCAACGAAATAATTGAATATGTCAGCCGGTATATCACTCTGAAAATGGGAGACCTGATTTTTACGGGAACTCCGGCAGGAGTCGGAAGAGTGGAAATAAATAACCGGTTGCAAGGTTATGTTTATGATAATAAATTGCTTGATTTTCAGATAAAATAATGATGCAATTAAATAGGTTAGTGGTTAGTGGTTAGTGGTTAATGGTTAATGGCAAATGGTAAATAACAATATATATATAAAACTTTTAGTAATAACATTTTGTTTGTTGGTATTCGCCTCATTTCTTCCGGCTCAAACGATAAACGACGGTAGCCGCTACGCCGCAAATTCCGTATTGGCTTCCGGAAAATGGATTCAGTTGAAAGTAAGAGACAATGCCGTTTACAAGTTGACTTATGACGATATTAAAAAACAAGGAATCAACGATCCTTCCAAAGTAAAAATTTATGGTTATGGCGGTTGGATTCTGCCTGAAGATTTTACCCAACCCTATATCGACGACCTTCCTGAAGTTGCGGTGTATATAAATAAAGGTAGCGACGGTATTTTCAATTCGGGCGATTACCTGCTTTTTTACGGACGCGGAACAACCAAATGGACATATAATTCATCATCTAAAGCGTATGAACATGAAAATAATCCATACAGCACGTATGGTTCCTATTTTATGACCGAAAGCGATACGGGTCCTAAGGAAATGGATACCGTTCCTCTTTCTGCTTTACCCTCAGCGCTTCCTTTAACTGTTTTTACCGATTATGCTTTGTACGAAAAAGATTCCGTATCCATTCTCAATAGCGGACGGGAATTATTCTTCGAAAAATATATCGCAAATTCAGGCAAGCAATCGTTTTCTTTTACGGTTCCGGGGATAACCTCCGATACGGCAAAAGCCCGCTTGTCTTTTGCCGGAGCTCCCGACGCGCCTACTCCCGTAAACTTGTCGATTGACGGACAAAGTCTTTTTAGTATAACGATTAATACCATAAACGATTATTACCGGAAAGCGTATTTAATAGACAATTGGGGAAATTGGACAGGCGCAAAAACGGAGAATGTTACGGTAACCGTCACATATAATCCAGCCATTCAGTCGCCTGCTTATCTGAACTTTATTGCGTTGAATATGAAACGGTCGCTGCAATTCTATCCTGTTGCCTATACCTTTTTCCGAGACACTTTAAGTATTTCAAACGCAGTAACTTATTCCATTGGAAATTCCGCCGCTTCCTCTCAGATATGGGACGTAACTCCAACTAATGATACCCGTTTGATGGCGACTCAGTTGAATAATGGACGAATGGAATTTTCTACTCCCGCTTCCGGAACTCTGCGTGAATTTGTGATGATTGACGTGAGTAAAACTTTTCCAACGCCTGAGTTTGCGGGGACGATTCAAAATCAAAATTTGCATGCGCTTCCTCCGACCGATATGGTTATCATAACTCCGGCAATTTATATGCAACAAGCGCAGGCTTTAGCCGATAAACATACGCAACAGGGACTGAGAGTCGCAGTAGTTGACGAACGGTCGGTTTTTAACGAATTTTCGTCCGGCGCTCCGGATGCGACCGCTTACCGGCGTTTCATGAAGATGTTTTACGACCGTGCAACTACCGATGCCAACAAACCCAAGTATTTGCTTTTATTCGGCGGCGGGATATTCGACAACCGGCATCTTACAAGCGCCGGAGTCAAATTGGACCCGAAATATTATTTATTAACCTATCAAGTGAAAGAATCTGTAAATGAAACGACTTCTTATGGTACGGATGATTACTTCGGCTTTTTAGACGACAATGAAGGAGCAAATATCAGTATGGCAAAATTGGATATAGGCATTGGACGTTTTCCGGTCAGTTCCATAGCGCAAGCGACTGATGCAGTGAACAAAGTAAGCGCTTACATGGATAACTTGCAGTATGGAAAATGGAAAAGCAACTTAATTTTTACGGCTGATAAGGCTTCGGCTTCAAATAACGATGCGCCGTTTGTGCATGTTAAACAAGCCGATTCGCTGGCTAACTATATGGATCAAAATTATCGTGAATACTTATTGAATAAAATTTATATCGACGCTTTTCAGTTAGTTAACGTAAATGGGAAACCTATTGCTCCGGATGCAAAAAAAATGCTGCTTAATCAATTGAAAGACGGTTGTTTTCTTTTGAATTATACCGGTCATGGGAGTATAACCAGTTGGTCTGCCGAAGATTTGTTGAATATCAATGATGTCAGGCAAATGAATTTCAAAAATTTGCCGCTGTGGATTACGGCGACTTGCGACTTCGGATGGTTCGACGGCGTTGACGCTTCGGGAGGCGAAGCGGCTTTCCAGAATAAAACCGGCGGGGCAATCGCTTTGTTTACTACCAGCCGGGTGGTCAGTTCGTCAAGTAATTTTAGTCTTAACATTCAATTTATCCGCTATCTGTTTAATAAACAATCCGGAAAACATTTGTCTCTGGGAGATGTTTTTCGATTGAGTAAAAACCAATTGGGTTATGATTCGAATAAATTGAATTTTGTTCTTTTAGGCGATCCGGCATTGACGCTAAACTATCCGCAATGGAATATCCGGTTGGATTCAATTAATGGGAATCCGATTCCTGAAAATGAAACTGTCGAGCTTAGTGCATTGGATAGAGTCACTCTGTCAGGCGTGGTTACAGATGAAAGCGGAACGCCTGCCGATAATTTTTCGGGAACACTGAATGCAACTGTTTTCGACAGTCAGAAAACATACGAATATGCAAGCAGTGGAGTCGCTTTTTCTTATACGGGATATCCCGGCATAATTTTTTCAGGGAATACCGCCGTTAATAATGGCGCTTTCAGTTTTACGTTCAACGTTCCGCTGGATATATCCTATTCGAGCGCTAAAGGAAAAATCGGCATGTATGCTTATGATGAATCTAAAGGAATAGACGCTTCCGGCAGTTTTAATCAATACAGTTTATCGGGAACATCCGAAAATTGGAATGACACGGTCAATGTTCCTCAAATTTCATCTATCTTTTTGAATACTGAAAATTTCAAGGACGGCGATCCTGTCAACGAAACGCCTTTCTTTTATGCAAAAATTATGGATGATTTCGGCATCAATCTGGCAGGAAACAAAATACACGATATGACTCTTACTATTGATAATAATCCGGCTTGGATGTATTATCTGAACACTTTTTATCAAGGAATAGACGCCACTCAGGGAACCGTTGGTTTCTCGATACCGGAATTACCTGCAGGTCGGCATAGCTTGGCATTCAAGGTGTGGAATATTTTAAATAATTCCGCGACCGATACTTTGAACTTTACGGTCGTCAAAGGATATAAGCCGGCTATTCTGGATTTGGAAGCATGGGGAAATCCCGCCCGTACGGATACTTATTTCAGATTAATTCATAATCTTCCGGAAACAACGTTGAACGTGGAAATCGGAGTTTATGATTTGGCTGGCAGAACCGTTTGGATTCATTCCGAAACAGGCTCTTCCGGATTTTTACAACAGTATCCGATTCAATGGACTTTAGTTAATAATGCCGGAAGCAGGGTTCAACCGGGAATTTATGTTTATCGGGCGACTATTCGTACGGCAAGCAGTACGGAAGTGACCCGAGCGAAAAAAATTATAGTCTTAGGACAATAAAATACGGATAGATACAGTTTATTACAATAGTCGTTGAAGAATTATAAATAATACAAACTTCAACCTAAAAAAATAACCAATGAGCAAAATAAAAATTTTAACAACGCTTTTTTTATTCGTTTGTACAACACTTATCGTTCAAGCGCAACACACTGTTTTTAACCCCATAATTGTCGGCGTTCCTTCTCTGACTATCGCTCCTGATGCAAGAGGCGGAGGAATGGGCGATATTGGAGCGGCAACCGAGCCTGACATTTATTCGCAATACTGGAATCCGGCTAAATATGCATTTGGCTATAGCAAAGCCGGAATTGGCTTCTCTTATACGCCTTGGCTGAGACAATTGGTTAATGATATTTATTTGACTTACCTCTCCGGATATTATAAATTGGGTGATACCGACCGGCAGGCGATTGCCGCTTCTGTGCGTTACTTTTCGCTGGGTCAGATTGTTATGACTGATAATGGCGGTCACACCATTCAAACGGTTAGCCCGTATGAAACGGCGCTCGATTTCGGTTATTCGCTTAAAACATCGGAAACGTTTGCTATCGGCGCTACCCTGCGGTTTATCTATTCCGATTTGGGAAGCGGGATAGAAGAACTGAATCCCGGATCTGCATGGGCGGTCGATTTAGCCGGTTATTATCATAACTATGTGATGCTTGGAAACAATGAATGTTTGTTGGGATTAGGCATAAACGCTTCTAATATTGGTAGTAAAGTATCATACGATCAGGGAAATACAAGCAACTTTTTGCCGACCAATTTAAAAATAGGCGGTTCTTTACTTTTTCCGATGGATGAATATAATAAAATGGCAATCAACGCGGATGCAAATAAATACATGGTGCCTACTCCCCCTATTACAGACAACATGACGGCTGATGAAAGACAACAAGCTTTGAAGGACTATTATGCAGTTTCTCCAATTACCGGAATTTTCAAATCATTCACGGATGCGCCGGGCGGAATAGGACAAAAAATGAAAGAAATCAATTGGTCATTAGGAGCGGAATATTCTTATCGGGATCAATTCTTTGTCCGCGGCGGTTACTTTCATGAAGATCCAAATCAAGGAAACCGGCAATATTTTTCGGTAGGCGCAGGATTTAAATTAACCGCTTTCCAATTAGACGTCGCCTATCTTATTTCCACTGTCCCGTCGAATCCTTTGGATCAAACGCTTCGTTTTTCGCTCAGTTTCGATATGGATGGATTGAGAAATCTAATGAAATAAATCATGCAGGCGATTCGGGTCGGCATGGGATTTGACGTTCATCGTTTTGCTGAAGGACGTTCGCTTTGGCTGGGCGGAATTAAAATTCAACACGAAAAAGGATTGCTGGGACATTCCGATGCCGATGCTTTAATCCATGCGCTTTGCGACGCTTTGCTGGGAGCCGCTGCTTTACGCGACATCGGTCACCATTTCCCCGATACCGACGAGGCATACAAAAATATCGACAGTAAGATTTTACTGAAAAAAACAATGGAATTATTGCGCTCCCAATCGTATGAGCTGGGAAACGCCGATATAACCGTTTGCACCGAAGCGCCGCGATTGAATCCGCATATTCCTTCGATGATTACTTGTTTATCCGAAACAATGCAAGTTGACCCTGACGCCGTTTCCATTAAAGCGACAACTTCCGAAAAAATGGGTTATGTCGGCAGAGAAGAAGGAATTGCCGTTTATGCGACCGTTTTGATTTATAAAAAATAATTTTAAATTTTACTGCACTGTTTGCACAGTCCGGCAATTTACCGGCTTTGTAAAATTTAAATTCATTTTTTTGTATTAATTAAATTTTATTTATACTTTTGTGAAAATTTTATTTTTATAAATTAAATATAATAGAAAATATAAAAAAAATGAAAAAACAATCTTTGCCTTTCTTGTTATTCTTCATTTTTTATGTCACATTTTTTTCCTCTTGTGTAAATCCTGATTACGATTTAAACAATGAAAAAGTTGACAAAAAAGTGTTGCTGAGCGCCGATGGTATTAATCTTCCTTTCGGTAATGTGGATACAATTGTCGTTTATAAGAAACTTGGATACGACAGTATCAAAGTGGCTAACGACGGATCGCTTTATATTGAATACGGAGATAATTTAGATCCGGGTCAATTCACTATTCCCAATTATACTAATCTTCCTGTAATTAATGATGTGACTACCAATAATATTACCATTGATGGAGTTTCAGGCAGATTCGATTCTTCCCTTTTACCAGGGAATGCTTTTCCGCTATTGACCGGAGAAACGCTTGATTATAACGTAACTAAAATTACATTTGAAAATACGAATTGGACAATTGAACCGGATTCAATTTCTTTCAGTACTTTTACGATCAACCTGAATCCGGTTTTGGGAGGATTTAGCTATGTAAGCGGCGACGCCAAATTAAATCTTTACATAACAGTTCCCAAAGATTTTGAGGTGGACGAACCTCTAACTGCCGGAAAAATAGTCCGTACCATCGAATTTAATAAAAATATTAACGGATATACTGTTCCGGGAATCAAATTAAAATCATATAAATATCCGACAAACGGTTTCTCCACCATTAGCTTTGATTTGAAATTGGAAGAGATGAACGGATTTATTGCAAACGTAACTAATCCGTCGTTCAGGCTGACTCTTAGCACAGATAATAACAATATAGCCATCAATTCCGTAACAGGTTCCGTAACAGGTAAAGAAATTGTTGCCGACGAAATAAGCGGCTTCGAAGAGTTAAAAAATACGTTTGGAGATAGCGCTAAATTGCAGTTAGACAATCCATCTTTATTTTTGAGCGTTACAACTAATTTAGGCGCTAAATTTTATTTGGATATTGATAAAATAGATGCAAACAATGGCAGTCCACTGTCTTTGACCGGAAACGACGGTTTGCTGTTTGAAAAACCTTCTGCCCCAAACACTCAGAAAACAACTTCTTATTTTATTGCGCCAAATCCAAATCAAGGCGCTCCGGCAGGCGCTATCGGAAGAACTTTAGCGCTGGATAAGTTGTTCGATCCTATTCCGGATAAGATCAATTATCAATTTTCCATTAACGTCAACGACCCGAATGTTACCCTATCGCCTACAGGCGTGCTTCTGCAAGGAAATTATCAATTTAAGCTTCCTTTAAGTTTCAAAGATATAAAACTAAATGTTAAAATATCGCCGATTGACATGGGAGAAAATATATATAGCAATTTCCTTCAATATGTACAAAAATCGATTACAATTCAGGCAGATACGGTTAATATTTCCGTTAACAAAATCAATCAGCTCAAATTAACGGCTACGGTTAAATTTTTAGACGCCTATCAAAAAGAAATAGAAAATTCTGTAATTAAATCCGTATCATTAGAAAACGGATCAAATATTAATAAGCTGGTCGTTAATTTTTCCAGGCAGGATTTAGACAAATTAGAAAATGCGCGGTATTTAGATATAGGATTCACGGTGGAAGGAAAAAATGGCGCCCTTACTAAAGATGATTATATTAATATTCGAGGGATACGTTTTATTTCAGACGGAGGGATTCTTTATGATTTTAATTTATAATTTCTAATACAGTAAAAAAATGAATAATACCGGTTTTATCAATAATATAAAAACATTCCTTATTATTACGGGATTGTGTTTCGCATCTTATTCAGTATTAGCACAATCGTCTAATACAGAATATTTTATGTCTTCGTCTTATACGAAGACGTTTACTAATCCAGCCAAACGTCCTGAGAAAGGCTACATAGGGATTCCCGGCTTGACTAATTTGTCTGTCGATCTCAAAACCAATACATTGAATCTGGATCACTTTTTATTTCCGGGTGTTGGAGAAGATGGAAAAGCGGGATGGTTTTTGAATGAGAATGTCAGTTATGACGATTTTATGAAAAATATTGCTCAAAAAAACTATTTGGGTACAAACTTCGACTATACGCTACTGGGCTTTGGGTTTTATGTAAAAGATTTATTTCTGTCGTTTGATGTAAGCTCGAGACTCAATATCGGCGTCAACATACCTAAAGATATTTTTGGTTTTGTAAAGGGCAGCTTCGCTACGAGCGAAAATGAGGATAAAATATACGATCTGAGTAATCTTAACATAAACGCAAACTCTTTCGCTCAAATAGGGATTGGAGCTTCATATCCTATTCTGAATCAGTCGTTGGTGTTGGGGGTAAAAGTTAAGATTCTGTATGGAATTACGTATGCCAATTTCAATCTGGATAATATGAATATTGATATTAATAACAATGTATGGAAAGTATCCACTCAAGCATCCGGGGAGATGGTGATACCCACAGTACAAGCCGAATATGACAAAGAAACAGGCAAAATAAGCAAATTCAATTCCGACGGCGCTTCTTCAGTTTTCAACGGTTCGGGTTTTGGTTTGGATTTAGGCGCAACGTTTGCCCCCGGTAAGATTTTCGATGCCGCGTGGTTAAAGCCATTAACCGTTTCTGCCGCTGTAACGGACATAGGTTCTATTTCGTGGGATAAAAATAAAATCATATCCTTGGCAACACATCCCAAAGATGTTATTGTAACGGGAAATTATGATATTCATGTTGACGAATCATACGATATTTTTAAAGACCTGGGGGATGCTTTCAATGAGGCAGTCGCTTTTTATCCTTCTACCACATCCAAAACCTCCAGCGGTATAGGCGCCAGAATGAATTGGGGAGTAGAATACGCTTTTATGAATGGTAAGTTGAATACGGGTTTCCTGAATACATATTATTTCAATCCCGTCAAAACCATTTCGGAGTTTACGATAGCAGGCGCTTACCGTCCGGCGGGCGCAATAGAATTGGGATTAAGCTATTCATTTGTCCACAATAATGTTGGATTAGCTTTGCATCTGGGTCCGTTTTTGTATGTTTCCAGCGATTATGCTTTTCCTCATGTAAATTCATCCTTTATTCCGACAACGAGCAAGGGCTTCAACTTTCAGTTTGGACTTGCCGTTCCTATCGGGAAAAAGCATGTTTCAAAGAGTTAGTTAGCGATACGAAAATTTAGTTGTTACGCGCGCGTTGTCTCGTCATTTCTATTTCAACTCCAAATAGCACGAGAGCGGATAGTGGTCGGAACTTTTCAGGTCTCCTACCGTGCAATTATAAGATTTAATATTATCGCTGTGCAAAATATAGTCAATGCGGAATAAAAAGCGATATCTATTATAGGTGATTCCCAACCCAAAACCGCTATCAACAAAAGCGTCTCGGAGGTTTCCCTTGATTTTATACCGTGCGTAAGAAATAGGAGTATCGTTAAAATCGCCGCATACTATAAGGTATGGATTTTTGTTTTCTTCGATAACTTTGGCAATAATTTGCGCTTGGATAGCTCTCGCTTTGAAAGCCGGCGTCAACCGCTTGGTCATCATCTGCGTGAAAGCGTCTAACGACTGGGTATCCACGTCTCTGGTGAATTGGTAGTAATTGCTTCGTTCTTCCTCTGATAATTTGTTGGATTCCAAATGATTGTTAATTAAAGTCACTCGTTTTCCGCGAATATCCAATTCGGCAACAAACGATCCGTTGTAAGCGCTCTCATAAGGAACCTTTTGAATGGACAAAATAGGAAAACGGGAAAAAATAGCTAAACAGAAATCTTGATTTGGATAAGGAAATTGCAGCGGATGGTAATAATAGTAAGGATAGCTCTTCATAGCATTTTTAACATCATCTTCCGTCAAAAAATGAGGATTATTTTTTGAAGCTCCAAATTCCTGAATACAAACAATATCGGCATTGTTTTCCACGATGTATTGAAGAATTTTGTTTGGAGGCTCTCCTTCTGCGTCTCTCTTGATGTTGTTGAAACTCATGACATTATATGTCAATATCTTAATAGCGTCTTCCGGGATTTTTTTTGTCTGCGCGTGCAATGGACAATAGGTATAAATAGCTCCTCCGCAAATTATGAAGACTGCCAGATGAATTAAAGCCTGTTTCCATTGTCGGAAAAGCAGCCATAGAATAAAAATTCCGATATTTCCAACGAGAATAAAAGGGAAGAACAGACCAAAATAGGATAAAAAAACAAAACGGTGAGGAGAAACATAACCGGAAAAAGCGGCAAGTAATAACCCGCCTAATACGATTGCATTAAGCGACTGAAGAATGATCCACAAAAATTTTTTCACCGGCTTCATGTCAGTTATTTTTTACCTGCATCAAAAAGTTTTTTCTTTTCATCTTCCGACAGGCTGTTGTAGCCCGAATATTTGATTTTCTCCAGAATGTGATCAATTTCTTTGCTTTCATCGGCTTTCCGCGCATTATATTCCCAATCGGTTTCCTGACGTTTATGCACGGTCATTTTAGGTTTTTTCTTGAAAATATTCGCGATTTTTTTTGTCCACGATTGACTCCAAGAATCTCCTGCCCGGAAATTACCGTTTTTTTTTCGCCAATAAAGTATCATAATTATACCAAACAACATTCCGCCCAAATGAGCGAAATGAGCGACATTGTCTCCCGAAAAACTGGCGAAACCCATCGACAATTCAAGTACTCCATAGCCGATAACCAAGTATTTGGCTTTTATAGGAATCGGGATGGGAATAATCATCAATTGAACATTAGGGAAAATCATGCCGAACGCAAGTAAAATACCGAAAACGGCTCCAGACGCTCCGATTGTAACAGCGTAAATATCCTGAAAATAGCAGATAGCTAATTGAGTCAATCCGGCGCCGATGCCTGTTATCATGTAATAAGTAAAAAAGCGCGAAGGTCCCCAGTAATTTTCCAACACCCTGCCGAACATATACAATGCAAACATATTGAAAAACAGGTGAAAAAACGCTACATGGGTGAATTGATAAGTAATCAATTGATAAAGGTAAAAATGCCCGCTATTAATAGCGTACAATCCAAAGATACCGTCGAGCTGAAGTGAAGGGAAAAGATTGCAGGCTCCCCATACAACCACATTGATGATTAAAAGATTTCTTGTAACAACAGGGATACTGCCTAAAAAGCTGTTATTGGTATAATTATTAAACATATTATCATTCTTTTGACCTGCAAAGTTAGGATTTTCTTTTTAAAAACGAAAAAAAATAATAACTTGATAGTTATTTTCCATAATATTTCTTACCTTAGCATCTTAATTTAATAAGTAACATATAGATGGCATCATGAAAACGTATTTTTCCTTTTTTGTCCTTTGTTTTTTTGCATTATCAACTGTGGCTCAAACAACAAAAGTGAGTATGAACAATGAAAAATGGAGCAAGGTGGATGACTTGGAAAGGCAATCGCTTCCCCAATCCGCTTTGGAAATAGTCAATCAAATCCAGCAGGACGCAATCAAAGACGGAAACAGTCCCGAATTGATCAAGACGCTGATTTATCAACTGAAATATGAAACGGCTATCGATCAGGATAAATTGCCGGAGAAAATCGCCGGATTGGAACAATGGATTCAATCGGATAAAACGCCGGTAGAGCAGGCAATGCTTTATTCCATTGTTGCCGAGCTGTATGCTAATTATTATAGCGCAAATTCGTACAGCGTCAACCAGCGAACGGCTATTACCGACTATGTGCCTGACGATATTCGCGAATGGTCGGCAAATCTTTTTATTAAGAAAATAGCCGATTATGTTCGGTTATCATTGCTTCCTGCCGAAGAGTTGCAAAAAACGGATGTGTTGAAATATCGTGCAATCGTGATGGAAGGCGAATCTTCCCGAAACCTGCGCCCTACCCTGTTTGATTTTCTTGTTTACAGAGGAATCGATCTTTTGAACCAATATGTTGATGATACGAGAGTGCAAAACTATTTTTCGCAAACGAAATTTTCGGATAAAGATTATTTTTCTCCGGTTGATGCTTTTGTAAATCATGCCCTTACGGTCGATGATTATGATTTTGCTCCAACAATACTGAAGATGTATCAGGACTTGTTGGCTTTCCGTCTAAAGGAAAATAATCCCCAAGCATTGGTAATAGCCGATTTAGACCGGCTTGAATTTGTGAGCAAAAATTCTCAATTGGAAAATGCCGGAGATCTTTACTTAGATGCGCTTCAACAATTGGAAAATCGGTATGCAGACAAGGATTATTGTGTGGAAATAATTTATAAAAAGGCGTCCTTTTTAAATAGCGCCCCCCCTGTAGAGACGGGGCGCGCCCCGTCTCTACAACAGATCTATGCAATTTGTTCTGAAGGAATAAAAAAATACCCCAAATACGAACGAATTGAATTACTTGGAAATTTATTATGTTCAATTACCGAAAGGAATTTAACCTCGAACGCCGACAATGTAGTTTACCCCGGTAATAATTTAGTATTTAATTTGCACTACCGAAATATTGGTAAACTTTTTATCCAAATTTATAAAATTGACGCCCCGGTAATATCATATATTAACTGGGCGCAAGCGGGACAATATAAAAAAGGCGGAAAACTGATTCAAACGAAAGAAATCAATTTAAAGAACGATTATCCTTACCTTTATTACGACACAATCGCAAAAATTCCAATCAATGAATTAGGTAATTACGAATATGTCATTTACGCCGATTCAATTTCAACCAATGATTCGCCAATCAATCAGCAATTTTCGGTTAGCCGTCTGGCAAGCGTAACCAGAAGCATTGATGGGAAAAAGGAGCTTTTAATCGCCGACCGGCTGAGCGGAAAACCTGTTGAAGGCGCAAAAATCAATTTTTACAGGAGAACAGGAGATTCATTTGAATTTATTCCGGAAAAAACAGCAATCACAGATAAGCTGGGTTTAGCGCTGTGCGACATTGATAACAACCTGTTTTACAAAGCTTCTTTCGGAAGCGACACCTCGTCGATTTTATCTCCGACGCCTTGGATTTATACTTCCGGTCAATCGGCTCAAACCTATACAAACCTGAAACTCTTTACCGACAGAAGTATTTATCGTCCGGGACAAACGGTATATTTTAAAGGCATTGCTTACGAAACAAATAAAAACGAAATAAAGGCGCGACCGAATAAAAGATATACTATCACTTTGCGTGACGCCAATTATAAAGAAGTAGCCAATAAGACTGTAAGTACCAATGAGTTTGGTTCTTTCACAGGTGAATTTCTGTTGCCGCAAGGTCTGCTGAACGGGCAGTTTTCCCTTCGATCGGATAATGACAACGCATATACCGCGATTCAAGTAGCAGAATATAAACGACCCACTTTCGATATCAAGTTTGCCGACAATGACAAAACATATCGTTTGGGCGAACAGGTAACGGTTGAAGGAAATGCAAAAACTTTTTCCGGCGTAGCTATACAAAATACTGTTTTGAAATACACTGTTACACGCCAACACCACTGGCTGTATCGCTGGGGCTGGGGCGCTCCGGTTCAAGTAGCCGAAGGAACTGTTCAAACCGGCGATGACGGAAATTTTAAAATCACTTTTACTCCTGATCGCGCATTTGAAGACAAAGATCGAAAAGACGTTTTTTATACTTATACTGTTGAGGCTTCGGTTACAGACGCTAATGGGGAAACTCAACAGTCGCAAACGAATGTGAATATTGGCGATACGTCCGCCTATTTGAATGTGAAAGGTTTGGGTAATGTTACAGATAAAGATGCCTTTTCCGGTTTTACGATTAACGCTTTGAATCTTAACAGCCGACCGGTTCAAGCAAAAGGCAGCTATGAAATATATTCATTGAAATCCAAGAATCCGGCGAAATTCGATGCGCCGAATGAAGATTGGATTCAGGACAAGAAAGTAGCAAGTGGCGATTTTGAAGCGGGAAAAGAAATTAATCCTGCACTGATTAAATCATTGGCTTCCGGTCGTTATCGTTTAGTAGCCAATGCGCAAGACGTGAAAGAATTACAAACCGATTTTACGTTGGCTTCCACAAAAGATAAGCGCTCGCCTGTTCCCGTGTACCAATGGTTGATGACGCCCAAAACTACTTGTGCAGTAGGCGAAAACGCTGAAATTGTCTATGGTTCGTCGGCAAAAGATGCGTATGTGCTCTATGAGATTTTTAAACAAGACGGAAAACGTGCGGCAATCTCCCGTTTCATGCTGAATAACGAAAATAAAAAATTAACGATTCCTTTCCTTGACGATTACGGCGACGGTATGACGGTTTGCTTTACCTTTATCAAAGACAATCAGGTTTTTACAAGACCGGTCGAAGTTTACAAAAAACAGCCGGATAAAAGTCTGACTTTGAAAATGGAAGTATTCCGCGACCGATTGCTTCCGGGACAAAAAGAAGAATGGAAAATATCCGTGAAAGATGCTGAAAAAAATCCGGTTTTAGCCGAGTTAATGGCAGTGATGTATGACGCTTCCTTAGATAAAATTCAGAATTACGTCTGGAGATTTTATCCGGTTTCAACAGCTCATCTGTCAGCTCCTAATTTAAATAATGGTAAAGAATTTGACCGTACTTTTGCTGCTATAGGAGGACGAATATCTGATCGTTTAGCGTTTCCCAAATTTTCTTTTGATCAACTTAATTGGTTTGGGTGGAGTATCTACAATCGATCGCTTTCAGCGCCCATGATGATGCGGTCAAATACAGTTGCAGTTTCCGTAGCTTTACAAGGTACTGCAAGCGGTACTGTTGAGACGGCTGATTTACAGGAATACAAAGTGGTTGTATCGGACGAAGACCCGAGCCCAAAAGTTTTTAGTCACGTTGAAAAAGACAATCCTCAGCCCGTTCAAATCCGCCAAAATTTCAACGAAACAGCATTCTTTTATCCGCAGTTAAAAACCAATGAAGCGGGAGAAACTTTGATTTCTTTCACTGTTCCCGAAAGCAATACAACTTGGAAACTCATGGGATTGGCGCATACCAAAGATATGAAATTCGGACAAATCATCGAAAACATTATCAGTCAAAAGCAACTGATGGTCAGTCCTAATATTCCCCGTTTCCTTCGGGAAGGCGACAAAGTTACGCTTTCATCAAATATATCCAACTTGTCGGAAAAAGCAATCGACGGAATCGTCCAAATCGAATGTTTCAACCCTGCAACCAACCAAATGAATATTGCAATTCCTGACAGCGCTCAATCGTTCCATGTTGAACAGGGAAAAACCGTTACCGTTTCATGGACTTTTAATGTGCCTTCGGGCATCGACCTGACCGCTTTGAAAATCGTTGCCCGTTCGTCAGAGTTTAGCGACGGCGAGCAACATTTGATTCCTGTTCTACCAAACCGAATGTTAGTCACAGAAAGTCAGCCGTTAGCAATTCGGGGCGGTCAGACTAAGACTTTTATTTTCAATGCAATGGACAAAACCGTTTCACCGACAAAAGAAAATTACCGGTTGACGCTGGAATTTACGAGCAATCCGATTTGGTATGCCGTTCAGACGCTACCTGCTATGACCACGCCCGAATCGGACAATGTCCTGTCATGGTTCGCCGCTTATTTTTCCAACGCATGGGCGGTGCATGTTGCCAACAGTACGCCGAAAATCAAATCAATCATCGACGCTTGGACAAAACAGGGCGGAACAAAAGAAACGCTACTTTCGCAGTTAGAGAAAAATCAGGAATTAAACGCCGTCCTCTTGGAAGAAACGCCTTGGGTGATGGAAGCGCAGAACGAAACAGAACAACGGCAACGGTTAAGTCTTTTATTTGATATGAACCGTAACGATTATCTGAACAGTCAGGCAATTGAAAAACTCCGGTCGCTCCAGACGGAAGAAGGCGGCTGGACTTGGTTCAAAGGAATGCCTGCCAGCGTATCTATCACGCAATGGATACTTTACGGAATGGGCGAATTGTCGCGCCTGAATGTTGAGAATTATACCAACGCAACAAAAGACATGCAGACAAAAGCAATTGGTTTTATTGATAAGCAATTCAAACGCCATTACGACGATTACAAAAAATATAATCCGGATAAAAAACCGGAAACGGTTTCTACCTACGAGCTGGAATATTTACTTGTTCGCTCTATGTATAAGGATATTCCATTGAATGAAACCAACGAAGCTTTCCGGTTCTATCTGGAATTGGCAAACAACTGCTGGGCGAAATCAACCAACCTGTATGATAGAGCCATAGCCGCATTGGTCTTACAAAGAAACGGAAATGCAAAAACTGCGCTTGCCATTATCAAATCGCTTCGCGAACACGCTACGCGTCAGCCGGACGAAGGAATGTTCTGGGCGAATAATCGAGCGCAAGCCTTTTTGTTCCAAAGCGCTACCTGCATTCATACCTTTATGATGCAAGCGTTTTACGAAACCGGAAGCAAGCCGGAAGAAATGGACGAAATGAAACTTTGGCTGCTGCGTCAGAAACAAACGCAACAATGGGAAAGCGTCCCTGCCACCGTATTTGCAGTGAACGCGCTCCTGCAAACCGGCAGCAACTGGCTGGAAGACGTCGACAAAGTATCAATTCAAATCGGAAATCAAACCATTGACACTCAAAAAGGCGAAGCCGGAACCGGCTATTTCAAAACCATGTTCGACGCCAAAGACATTACGCCGGACATGAGCAGCATTAAAATCTCCAAAGAAGGCGCCGGTCCCGGCTGGGGAGCCGTCTATGGTCAATATTTTGAAGATTTGGATAAAATCCCTGCAGCAAAAACCGGTTTGAATGTAGAAAAATCCCTTTTCGTTGAAAAAGTGACGACTACAGGAAAAACCTTGCTTCCCGTTTCGGAAAATCAACCCGTGAAAGTCGGCGATAAAGTGATTGTCCGCTTGGTGGTACGCGCCGACCGCGATTTCGAATACGTGCTGTTGAAAGACCTGCGCGCTTCCTGTCTTGAACCGGCAGAAACATTGTCAGGAATCCGCTGGGCGCAGCAAACCATTTATTATCAAATGATTCGCGATGCCTCGATGAATTTCTACTTTTATAATCTGCCTAAAGGAACTTATGTTTTTGAATATCCTTTGTATGCAAACGCAGCAGGCGATTATTCAAATGGAACGGCTACGATACAATGTTTGTATGCGCCTGAATTTGTGTCGCATACGGCAGGGGGAAGATTACTCTGTCACTAACTTCCCGTTTTGAAAATCGTAAAATGTTTTTCGCATTAAATCAGCCAGCGACAGTTGATAGTTGATATAAGCGTTCAGATGAGACGAATAGGAGGTATTTAAGCGGTTGCGTTCCAACGCCAGCGCCTGACTGTCGATGTCTCCATCGGAATAGCGTTGAAGCGTAATATCAAAACTTTTTTGGGCGACTACCAGGTTCTTTTCCAATAATAGCAACCGTTTTAAGTTCGTGTTAATATTATTTACCAAATTAAGAACTTCCGCTTTTATGCTTACCTCTAATTGATCTTTCTGAATTTCATAGCGTTTAAGTCTTGCTTCCGCCGATCTGACTAAGGCGCGGTTTTGACCCCAGTCGAGAATGGGAATTGAAATAGTAAATCCTATGCCAAAATTTGAAGTTCCCATAAAATTATTATAGGAAGTATTAATAGAATTTATTATGTCAAAATTATATTTAGAATTAGCTATACCTACTTTTTCGTAATAGGCATTTAAATTTCCGCGAATCATTCCGGCTACTTTCTGCTGCTTAATATTTAGTTTTTGAAGTTCGATTTGAATATCCTGTTCCCTGATTTCCAAACGGTTCTCAAGCGCTAATTTTACAGCCTGTTCAGGATCGACAACAACTATATTGTATTGCAAGTCGCTATTCAAAACCACGCTGTCTTCCAAATTTATGCCAAGCGTTTGCTTGAAAGCGTTTGCAGCGGATTTATTATCGAGGATCGCCATATCATAATTACTTTGAGCTTCAGCTAAATCAACTTCCATTTGCAGCGCGTCAACCTCGCGGATAAGTCCCGCCTCATATTTTTTCTTTGAAATTTCCTGAGCGTCAGTCTGCCTCACTAAATCCAGATTGGCAAACTCAGCTCGTTTTTGTACGGAAAGCAACTGGTAATAAGCCTGACTTACATCATAAACCAGATTTAATTCTTCCCGCTTTAATGATTTGTTCGACTGTTCGTATGCCAATTCAGCCCGCTTTATAGACGATTTTAACGCATTGTAACCATACAGCGCATCAATCGGTTGCGTAATTCCAATGCGCGTACTCAAATTTGACGACCGTAAAGTGTCGGAATAATTTCTTAATGTCGATAATCCGCTTTCAATATATATTCTACCGTCTGTCGGCAGCGGCTGGCTGATATTAAGACCGCTTGAATATGTCAGTTGTTTGATTGAATAATAAATTCCTATACTGTCTGCTTTTTGCTTGATAGCGGCATAATAATCAGGCAAAGTAATATCCATTTTTATATTTGTTTTTAACGCGCTTGTAGCAGATTTAAGATTAAATTCCGCTATTTTCAAATCTTGCTCCAGCAAGTGCATATTATAACTTTTCTTTTTTGCCAACTCAATACTTTCCTCTAACGTAAGTTTATACGTTTCGGAATTTATGATCGAACAGCAGGCAATTAGCGACAAAATCGTCAAGAATATCTTTTTCATAATATGTAGCGCTTATATATTGTTATAATTCTGTTTTATTTGTATTTGGAAGATCGGAATATATTTTACCGTCTTTTATATGAATATTTCTGTTGGCGTAATTCGCAATCTCCTGTTCATGAGTAATAACGATAATT
>Ga0123357_10001872_pt1 | contig 22850 bp, 13 predicted proteins | sample TergutEmb28metaG_FD_89873 | JGI IMG/M metagenome (GOLD analysis project Ga0123357, IMG submission 89873) | Embiratermes neotenicus P4 segment gut microbial communities from Petit-Saut dam, French Guiana - Emb289 P4 | ecosystem: Host-associated > Arthropoda: Insects > Digestive system > Gut ... | reverse complement strand
GTCTCCTTCCCTCCGGTTTCCCCACCAAGAACCTATACACCCCCTCTCCTCACCCATACGCGCCACATGCCCAGCCCATCTCATTCTTCTCGATTTTATCACCCGCACAATATTGGGTGAGGACTACAAGTCATTTATCTCCTCGTTATGCAATCTCCTCCATTCCCCCGTTACCTCATCCCTCCTAGGTCCAAATATTCTCCTCAACATCCTGTTCTCAAACACCCTCAGCTTCCTTTGCTCCCGCAGTGTCAACGACCAAGTTTCACACCCATACAAAAAGGAGTAGCTTTACCTATGTTAATGCAACCTCTTTACTGATTGAACCTTTTCTTTCACACGCCCACGTTTGCGGGTTAACGTTTATTTATAAACAATCGGATAATTGTGGTAAATATATCGGTATGGATTTGATGGGAAGCTACCTATAGAATGAGAAACACTGCTTCAAAACTTGATGTTTAAATTATGCTGCTTAAGAATTAAATTCATATTTCTCGTAAAACGTATTACTTCCCAAACAAGGACCAACTAGTTAATGTTGTTGAAAGGAAAAACGTTGTGTGTGATGTAAGTCACACGGAACACAAAAACACATTGTATTGACGGAATTCAGAATCGTGTATGTTAAGGAATGTGGTAAATATCCATATGCACACACGATTTTGGATATTATGACAAGTTTAATCCCTGTTGTGTTTAACGGTATGAGTTGTAACACTGGGAGAATAGTAGCCATCATGGCCGGTCTATATGCGAGTTACGTGTTGTGAGGCGAAGAAATTACGTATTAAATAGAAAGCAGAGAATAAAAATGGAGTAAATTCTTGCGATCCTCAACAAGTTGTGACCCCGACGTGACAGGGTGTAGTACTGAACGTAAGTTCTGTCATAACCATGGCTAGCATGGATTTATTTGTGAAAAGACGAAAGACAGCCAGGATATCGTTCATGCGGATGTACGGTACAACGGCTTGATTCAAGAACTGAGTGAGTGAGATTCCAAAGAAAAGAATGTCAGAACACGATTCACAACTTCGGAAGGACTTGCAAGTGATTGCATTACCCAGAACTTCAATCGTATGAAACGTTATCACAAGAAAACAGAAAACTTGAAGAAGATTTTAAACAAGAACATGTGGCAACAGAAGAGCATGCACAGAGAACAGATGGACGCTGCACGCGTGGCGGTTGAAGTATTTTTAAATTTATTAACAACACAAACAACAATAACAAAACAATAATACAACAACAGTACCACATCTGCATGTTCCTCTCCGACTTCTAATAGAAAGAAACTGACGTTATCCAAAATGGAATTGAAGAAATTTGCAGGCGGCATGAAAGTGTGTTTGAGTTTCTTTTGCGTCAGTTTAATAGTATCCAAGTAGATTAAAGAAATTGAAAAGAAGATAAATTCCAGTATTTAATCCAGGCGACCACAAGCGCAACCAATACCAGGGAACTGTAGATAACTTACCATCGGCTGCAGGGAATTATACAGAACCCATAGGCAGTTTGAAGAGCAGGTTCTTTAGAAGAGTTATTGATCGGGTTCTACGTTCGAGAGCTTTTGGGGCTAGTAATAAGCAGTGCTGCGGAAACTAAAGGCAGTGTGCACACGGCACAGCTGTATGATCAGCTTGAGCCCTACTTGAGAACTTTAGAGTCAAAGGGGGTTAAAACTGACTAGTATGCTGCGTTATTATTTCCTGAGGTTGAGTCCCGTGTACCTGAGAACATTTTGAGAGTTTAGTTGAGGAAACCCGCGGTGATGACTAACGTTGAGCCTAAAAAAGTTATAAGCTTCAGCAATTACTGTAATTTTTGAGAAGTTATGTAAAAGAAGCGAGGATTTCCTTAACCAAAGCAGGGTTCAAACTGACTGATAGCAGCGTGCCGAAGAATAAGAAGACGCCAAACATGGAAGCACCCGTGGTGACAGCGAGCGACCTATTTTCAGATGGAAGGAACGTCGCAAAATGGTTGAATTTCATATTTTGTGAAAAACCACATGAGAATCGGGAATCTTTTCTATCACCTAAGCTAACTCTCAGTGACAAACAAAAGTTTTTAAGGGGAAGAAAATATTGTTTTACTTGTTTGAAGAAAATAAAACAAACGTAAGAGGTTTCATTTGTGGTAAGAAGCACTGGGCAATGATGTGTCCAGCGACTCTAATTTATCAAGGGAAATTTGGAGCCGAAAAATCACAGAAAGTCGAGGGAAAAGGGAAAGCCTTTTTTAAAATCACTTTTTTGCTTGCGGGATATTACTTCAGACCTTACAGGTATAACCGGCCAAATCTCTTAGTCGGGGAGCATGACCTCCTTTTAGGGAATATCACATGCGGTGGTCCCAGAAGACACGTGTAGTTCCACCGAGAAGATTAAAAAAATCATTGTGTCACAGCCACTACACGGTTATTACCACTGTTTTTTTCATCCATGCGAGCTTTATCTACCCAAACCAAAGTCAAAAATGTACGGCACTGCATTTTTACCACCACCGCCTCTTCACTGGCAGCACCTTCTGTCTTGTCACTTGCGAATACGAAGACCCGCAAAACATTGTCTCCCCAGACCCAGCAAGGGCTAGCTTCAGGACACTTCCCTTATCAAACCATAAAACAGATATCCTCCAGTGATGTAGTGGTCGAAACCTTTAGAGGACGTTTTTGTTTACAGGGTGTCAGAGCGGCAATAATATCACAACCCTTAACTGAGAGTAGGCCGAATTCCTCCACACCACAAATACTTTCACAAACTTAACAACTCAGGTCCGCACCCTTCCCATTGTTCCCATTGTTCCAATATACCGTATACACACTGGTATTCTTTTCCCTCGAAGTCCTAAATTTATAATTATTTCTACGAATGTAAATTTGCCTGTCTACGTGCCGAGCATATCTCTGATCTCGTCTCGAACCAAGGATCATCGGTGACATAGGTATAATTTGAGGTCAGTGGGAAAAGACGCAAAGTAAGGACATTTATTAACAATCGTGTCCAGCCTTCGTACAACCTGAAGGAAACCGCTAAGAAATGGGATAAAAACCGGTGGGACTGGAGGTTTTGATACGCGTCATGTTATGAGGGTCTCGTCCCAGTGGGAAGGTCACCTGTATTATGACGTACGGTACATCGTAGTAGCCTAACAAGTGAGTGTTCTTGTAAGATTCAGATGTTAGATCAGACTGTCATTTGTTGTTGTCCAGCAACGAGGCTCAAATCGAGTGCGTGAATGGAAGTGCTGAGAGAAAATGGAAGCCAACTGATATGCGCGGAGGACAACCGCCAATAGAAATATTGACAGGGGCTGATGCGGCTGGGAAATTCTATATAGGAAACATGTTTGAGCTGCGTTGTGGCCTTGTTGCTATGCAGACATGGCTTGGTTGGTTGATCACTGGAAAAGCATGAGTAAGGTCTAACCACAACACCTAGGCGGCAATGCTGCCAAATCGCTTTATACAGACTAGTAACATAAAGTATTCATGGAAGTTACTGGCGATAGGAATCACAGATGACTGTAAGAATAAAACACAGGACAAGCTAGAGAAAGCTGTCTGGGATCGCATTGTGAAGAGAGTGGAATTTAATTCAAAAGGAAGATCTGAGGTTAGTCTGCCTATGTCAGACAATTGCCAGGATCTGCCCAGTGGCATACCGAGGAGGGGGGGTTCAAACCCCCCTAAATTCCGAATGCCTTCCAAAATCATGCCAAACTCAACCCGATTGTGAAAACTGTTAAAAATTGCTGAATTTAGGACGTCATCACCCCAAGATATTTGGAAAAAAGGCAGTAAAATTATAAAACTACCTAGGTTCGCAATTGTTTTACATTAACAATGATAAATAAATTGGTTGTCATCATAAATAGTCTTAAATTACCCAAAATTCAGAAGATTTTACTATATGAAATGAAATTTCTTGTACGAAATTACAGGTGCCTCCAGAACCCCTGATTAGGGGGCTACCGCCCCCAGATCCCTGTCCTCTGTCCTCAACTGAATTTATTGAACCCCCCTCACCAAAATTCCTGGGCACGCCACTAGATCTGTCTAACAACAAAGCGTAGCAAAGACGAAGTAGGCTCCAACAGCTGCGAAACTGAAGCGCAGAAAAGAAGCCTGAAGACTTCAATATTGGTTGAGAGAATGTGTGATGAAGACGTCCCGCAAGAGGGGGGTAAGAACAGTTTTTGACCCACCGAGGAGTCTTCCAATTCTAAATCAACAGCCCACGTCATCATCATCATCTTCCTCTGTGGATTAGGTCGTTTGACTTGTTCCGGCATCGACGCGTTGCTATCTTATCCTGGGGCGTCCACAATCTCTTCGTTCTCGGGGTTTGTAATTGAGGGCATGTTTCGGGAGTCTGTTGTTATCCATTCTTTCAAGGTGGTTGATCCAATTTTGTTTGTATTTGGTTCTTACATCTTGTATTCCAGGGATCTCTAGTTCAGGTCGTTTGTCATTTGATCCCTAATATCCGAGGCTGTGCGTTTCTGCTTAGAGTATTTTATTTTACTTGGGAGGGTTACCAGCCCGTCCGCAAAACCCCCATTCGTGGAGGACCTATTTGTCTCTCTTAGTCTGGCTTCTCTCTTATGGCCTGTCCGGTTTGGGAGGCCCTGCCAGGAACATATAGTTCCCGCCGGCATAGCCCCAAGGTCATTGGGGCACACAAGGGCCCCCCCCCACCACGACAAGGTGGTGACATTCGGGGGAGAACAGCCCACGTAAAACCTGTATTTTATGTATTTGAACGCTTGCTTGGCAGATGGGTCTAACTTGTTGGAACTGATCCCGAAAGAGTTACTGTAGTTCCAAGAGAAGAGAATAAGATTCATATGGAATACAAGAGAGGCGTTTATGCAGATTTCTGTCAATGAACAAGACCGCGACTGTGTACGTTTCGTGTGGTGGCTGAAAGATGATGAAGGGAAAATAGGAATATTCCGCTTTCGGAGAGTGGTCTTTGGAGTGAACTGCAGCCAATTTCTGTTAGAAGCAGTTATCAGCCGTTATTTGAAACGATATCAATAGCCCCTTCAAATTGTGGCGGACAGACGGAGGACTTTTTTTTGGGGGGGGATATTCTGTCACATTCTTGGATTCTGAAGAGAATTTATGGGAATTTGTGATGAATGCTACGTAGATCATAGCAGGAACGAATATTGAGTTACGGGGCTGGAAGTATACGGCACTGAGGGAGATAAGCAGTGAATGCGAGATACCAGTGGTGCTTGGTTTGTTGTGGGACACAGGATGTCTCACTGGTGGGAGTGCAAGATCTTACTGGACCTTTTCGATAACAGAGATCTGAGAAAAAGACTGAGATATCAACAGCCCTTAAGAGAGGGACTGCGAGAAAGGTTCCGCTCGGAATACTAGGGACAGTCGGTTCAGAGGCCGGGAAATGGGAGTAGGCATCAGGATATGAAACTAGGAGATACCTTACTAATTGAGAGTAGGAGAAAAGGCAGAGGGCTTGGTCTACGGCAAGAGTGATGGGGGCTTGGTCTACGGCAAGAGTGATGGGAGCTTATTGAGGAAAGATGTCTGTGTCAGCATGGCGCGCCTGAAACAGCTGTGTGTGAAATGGTTCGTCCTGTAAACGAGTGTACCTCCTTGAAGTAAACACTCCAATTTAGGTGCCTGAGGTGAACAGAAAGAGGCCTAGATGATATGAAACCCACTCCTTCTGTGCTGGGGAAAACTGTAACAACTAGGAGTGGGAGACGAGTGTAAATTACATCAAAGTCTTTATGCTGAAAGTGTATTGTTTGACTAATCTTAGGACATATTTTCAAAACTCGGGGGATGTTGGAAATCGTGAGAGGTTACTTCATGTTTTGTTTAACTGTGCGAGTGGTAACACTGAGAGTTAGACAGGCTGATCTATATGCAAGTTACATATTGTGAGGCGAAGAAATTTCGTAATAAATAGAAAGCAGGGAATAAAAATTTTGGTAAATTCTTGGGATTCTCAACACAAAATTTCGGGCGTTTTAGGACATTGTAAAGAGTTGTCCAAATAAAGTCAACATTGATTGTGGGTAAGTCGGCATAAAACCCGTAGTGATAAGAGCAAATGAATTACCATTGCACCGTACATGCAGACACGAGAAGGCAACAAGCCATCAAGCAAAGAAAGAAAGGAAGAATCAAACTAATAGGTGACTAACTCCATGTAGCAGCATCGTTATTGAGAAGCTAACATTCGCTTCGTAACTCAATAAAACTTACATTTGTTATGCATAGAACGTTCTGCCTTATTTAACAGATTTGGCTGTTGGAGCGCACACCGAACTAGAAACATCTAATCCACATGGTTGCAGTCCTTTTCTTCCCAGATATTTCACATCTTTTCCTGTCATTTACACCTGGGAGTACCAAGGAACTTCTTTCTACCAGAGTTTCCACTCAGCACTGTACGCACTTCTGACTTTCCTTAAGCATGCCGCCCGACCTTCCTATCTTAGCAACACTTGACTCAGAGTACAAACAAAGAAGTTCATTGTTATGCAATTGTAACACCCCGATGTCACTTTCTGTCTCTTCCTTGCGGCAAGAGAAAAAGGAGAGAAAAGTTATATGTCATGTAAAATACATTTTCAGGAGCACTAAGACGTAAAACGGCAAATATATGTCTACGAATCAGATTCATCTACAGATGTAGCATAGAAAGACGAAGAAGTGAACTGAAATATTTAGAGAGCAAGATGAGAGTCCGACGCGTCAGGGCACAGGTTATCCGCTCGGTGCCTTCGAAAGATTGGATTAGACACGTATGAAGGAAGTTTTAGTAGTAGAATTAAAGGAAGAACAGCAGAATACGCTTCATGTAATGGTGGCTATATGTTACGACATTGGTAACAGCACAGACAGTATAGCGTGCAGTAGCAGGAGGATTGTCAGTAATGAGCTAGGAAGACGTGAAAGTAAGCTATAGTGGTTTATTTTGAGATAATATGCAGGGAAATTCCTGAATGAACTGAGGAAAACCATGAAAAGCCTCAGGACAGCTTATTTAGGCTTAAATTGAAACATGGGACATACATGACACGAAGTAGAGCTGCTTGTCACTGGACACGACTTACTGCAGCAGAATATGGGCTAGTGGTCAAGTAATTTCAGGTAAATACAGTCTTACTGAAGATACATTCTGGGCCAATATAAAGTAGCCCAAATACGAAAGTCGCTCAGGCTTTAGGGTATTTTTAAAAAGAGTTTTTTAAAAAACAAAAGCAGTTACTTTTTAACCGTCGTTAGGCTTTTGTGTAAAGATTTAACTCTTGTCCACTTTTCATAATTTTTAATGTACGTTTAATTTTAATGTAAAAGGAAGAGATCTGCATTTATGTTACTCAGTTTCTGTATACATTCACGTTCTCCTTTCATGGCTCGACGATGAACCGAGCTCAGGGTAGAAACTAGTTATCACGTAATAAAATTCTCAGCGAAATGTGTTTTGATCGTGATTGAAAAATATTGTTAGATATTTGGGTGTTACGTTGAATTAACTTCAATTTGATGGAAGACATTCCGTTGTGCGCTGTATTAACTTGATAAGAATATCTGATTTTGACACAATTTCTTAAACTTTTATTACAGAACGTACCGAGGCAGAGAGGCGACAATTTTCGGCTTGGTCACGTGTAGCCATTTAAGTTCCAGCTCACAAGAATACACACAGTATTTTGAAATTTTCTGCGTACCGTGCAAGGAAGACTCTACAGAGCTTGCGATAACTATAGGATCTCTAAAAGTTTGATGTCAAATTTTAAATTCCTGTATATATTCTTGTAAGTCATAACTGAAAACAGCTTAATGTGAACAAGCTGAAATATTGTGCCTGCCTTCTTGTGTGTGTTTGTAGTACAGGAGTAGAACGTTGTGTGATGGTGTCATTTTATCCTTTTGTTAACTCCATTTGTCGTATCCCAAAGTGATGGTGAGTTGGGAAACGTAGAATCTAGTCCGAGAGGGAAGACTTTGAGTGCGTTGAAACATTTAAGCATTAAAATTCAAGCTCCCAGCAACTTGGATTAATGTGTAAACCTTCCTAATTTATTTGCAGAAGTATTGATGGCTACAGTTGTTCGGTACAGATGCTAGTGATGTATTAACGTTAGTAGAGAAATGTCGATCCCAGTAGCGAGCAGCAGAGTTTCCGTTAGCAAATGGCGTAGATTAAAATCCCCCGAGCACATCCCGACAAGCCTTTTTATAAGGCTGATTTAGGGCGTTGATTTTCACATGACAGTTAATTGAACCAGAAGCTTCTAGAAGCTTCTGAGCATTAAAATCATGAAACAATCACGTGCTACACAAAAATCATAGTACAATTCTGAGTTCACTGTGTGCGTCAGTTGCGTCAGCCAGGTGGAGTTTGGGTGATATTAACGTCTTGGATACTTTATAACAATGACGTTTTGACAATGATGACCCCCGACTTCCAGTTTTGTCAATATTTCTCCATCCAAATTACAAGTATTCTTTAATTTTAACTTACCATTCTACTGTTACTAAATACGAAATTACACCTTATAATTTTAGTACCATCCTACCTAATGGTCTTACGACAGTGGCATACGACACATTTTGTGCACTGACAGTTTTACAATAAGTCTTTCGTTCCCAAAACGCACTTCAGGTTGTCGGCTAACCTCTGAGGCATGAGATTCGTGCCAATAACATTTACAATTTCGGTATGCACACAGCTGAATATATATATATATACATATATATTTGATGTTTTGCTGGCAGTGCATCTCAGTATAATCTTAGTAATCAACCAACTTAACGCACAAATTCTTGTTTTGTAATAAGTTCATTATATGCCTCTACATGATTCGAGCACTATGTGCTCATCATCAGGAGGTCAAAAGGGACGGCCACCTACAGGTGTGATGATACTAGATGCTGTATAATACAATTTTTACCTCCTGAAGATGAGCACATAGTGCTCGAAACATGTAGAGGCATATAATAAACTTATTATAAAACAAGAATTTGTGCGTTAAGTTGGTTAATTACTAAGACAGCTGAATATATTTCTGTATTTAGTTACAAATATATAAAATGTAAAGGAAGCGCCCCACAAAGATGTGTGTGTGTGTGTGTGTGTGTGTGTGTGTGTGTGTGTGGAGAGTGGTGGACATTTTAAACCACCGCATTAAATGGAGATGAATGATCAGACATCATTCCCAGGCCGAGGAAAGAACGCCCGGTTCCTATTTTATGGGAGGCATCGAAGGACTCAGAGCTTGTCTGCATGTTGCGGCGAATAGAATGGGCTCTGCCACTGACATCAATGGACCTCGGTTTCTGGTTCGTCCAGCCCGTAACGTTGTTACCACGTTGACAATGCTAGGACAGAATTCTCACAGCGTTTCGAGAATACAGTCCTTTCGCTGGTGGAACTCGGGTGGAGAGTGAGAGACAGTATCTCAGTGTGAAAAAAATTCGAGGAAGAATTCCCGCTAATTACTTTTGCAGCTTTCCCTCACCCCCAGCCGTGCAATGGACTGTTCAGGGGTTGCAGCCCGGGATATTCTTTCACTTTTTCTCTGTCTCCTGTCCGCCACACTCCATTCCTGCGCTGTCTATATACTATATATCTTCATCCACGCTCATATTTTCTCTCCATTTGGCTTTCACTCGTTTGTTTCCTCATTTTTTCCTGCCAAAGCCCACTCCCTCCTTCTCCCGAAATCCGCCTTCCATCTCATCGCTTTCTGTATTTTTCCAATCTGGTTCTCTTTTTATTCTCTACCATTCTCACTACACATGTATATCGCTGCTGGTTTTCCACACAGTTTTCTATTCTACTGTTTACATTTTGCCGGCATTTTATTTGTCGATATTTACCTTTTGGGCAATTCTTTTTCTACTCGTTCTCTCTGTCGATTTGTGTTTGTCTACAAGCTCTATTTTCTCAGTGCTGCTGGAGTCCGTACGTCAGGACGCGTAGCTGCCTGTATCACTATTACGTTACATGAATCAAACATATATACAAGACTAGATGGTAAATTTCTAGGACTTACTTAGGTCTAGTTAACAGTTCTTTTACTATTACCAACAAAGTCGACATTAAACAACGCAAATATTAATACAGTGTTATTAAACGGATTATCAATAAGCGAGAATGCTATCACAAAGCGCACTTACAACTAAGCAACGAATTTGACCTACAATCGTGGTAACCTGGCACATACGCCTTGGTTTCCAAAACTGGCCCCTTACTTGCACATTATTCTGGTTAACACATAGCGTCTTTTAGGTGTGATATCTTAAATACGTTACACATATTACTATAATCTGCTCCTCTTATTAAACGTGCTTATTTGTTTACTTATTCTGTTCTATTTAATAACGTTTACAGCAGAATTAACTAACTTACGTGGCGTCAGTTTGAGAATGACACGTGAATAATGATTGGGAAAGGAAGAGGTCGTGACACGATCTCGGTATCATCACCATTGTCATCATCATCATCATCTTAATCTACATCACATCTTCCGTCACGAGTTGGGCCTTGATAGTCCTCTTTCGAACTTCCCTAATAGTGCTTTCAAAGGTCTTCCAAGTCGTCTTCGTCAATTTGGTCCACAATTCGGCTTTATTTTTGGCGTCTTGTTGTTGTTCATTCTTGTTACATGGCGTACACAGTTTGATTTTTATCTTTTTAGTTTCACCTAAACTGATTCTACTTTCATCTCTTCCAAAATGTCTCCATTCATTTTGTGGTAAAAAAGGGTCTGCCGGCTGTTCTGAAAAATTTAATCTCGATTGATATCAATTGTTTTTATAATTTTTTATAACGGTCCAAATTTCGCCTTCATTTGAAGGAGTGGGGGACAGCCAATGCATTATGCACTTTTATTCTTGAAAATTTCTGTACCGAAGTTGGTTTGGAAGTGTTGTTTAGAATTCCCAGTATTTGAGAAAATTTTTCTACTTTTTGTTGAATATCCTTTTCATTTTTACAGGAAATTTCAAAACACAAACATTTGAAACGCTTTATTTGTTGTAAACATTCGTTGTTCACGATTTTAAATCTTACTGGGTCTTGTCCTAAAAATACCATCGTCTCAGAATTTTCTGTGATATTTACATTCCAAAATTTTAGTTGTTTTGTGTCATGTGAATACTGCTCTCAGTAAATTATCTCCTGAATCAGCTATTATGACTTGACTGTCTGCAAAAAGGAGAGTGCTTATTTTTGTACTGGTTGTTGCAAAACACGCCTGTCAAGAGGCTATTGGACTACTTAGCTGTAGGCTAGTAACCCTTAGTAGGGATTTAAGTACTGCTTTCAAGCCAACAGGACGGCGTCTCGGTATCAGATTACTATAAATCAATTGTAGTAGTTACAAGTAACTGCTTAAAGAACAGAGGTTACCGCATGTACCTACTTCGCTAAAATTCAGAAACATTGCCTTGTGCCAACAATGCTTATTTGTGCTTTAAGGGAGTTAATTAGTCCCATAAAACAATCAATGAAATTCTCAGCACGTACTGCACCAAACTCCGTGACGACGCGGCCCACGTCAAGCTACAAAACCGATATGGCTGAGTGCCACGATGTGAGAACCTAATTCTTTCGTTGCGCCCACTCGTTACTATGGCACCCGGCCGTAGTACTCCAGCAACGTAGAACCAACCATTGAATGCGCCGTCACCGCATCGATTGCGGCGGGCGACTGGGCCTCACGCTGCCTCACTTGTGCTGTGTGCGCGCTGGAAGCGAGTGAACGAGCGGCTGCCTCCAAACAGGTAAGTGAAACAGTGGTCAATATCTCGGAAACATGGACACAGGCGGTTTTGCGGGGGTAGCGTTGTATAATGTTGCCTGCAATGGAAGATTTCAGTCACAGTGTATCAAGATTCATTTATACACTTTGAACTACTGAACGTAACAGTTCAACGATCAGCAGCCAAATTACTTCACGCCTGTGAAACCGGAATGAATATTGTTTAAAACTTTCCCGTTGAAAAAGACCGGTCAGTTAACTCTGTTTAGGAAAATAATCGCTGTTTATCGCACGAATCATACGGAACACATAAATACACAACGTGGACAAAGTGAAGAAATTCTGGCGGGGTAAAGTGGTTAATTGCTGGACACAGCCAACTAAAGGGGGTGGATTAAGTAGCTACGGAACTGTCTTTGTTCTTTCAGCGTTGTAATGAACAGGTAGTTCTACAGTCCAAACAGAAATGTTTTGACCCTGCGAGGGATACAATGATCCGAATAAGATAACTTACATGAGACTGATTCGTACCGCGAAGAAAACACACCACACATATATTATTAAGTTAATCTGGATAATGAAGTGTTTATACTGAGAACCGCTTGAAACTATCAGATACTGTCTGTGGGCAAAATGTAAATCCTTTAACGTTAATCCAGGTGATATATGTATGTGTTTGCGGGTACCCATTAGGGGCGCTGAGGTAGTCGATTATACGAATACACTAGCGTAGGAGGAAACTGAACCGTAAAAGTTTATCGTCATAGTGGAGTGCGTGTGAGTCTGAAAATACTTTCGCCGTACAAAATAATTTAATTCAAATGCAAACGATTTAAAATGGTTAATATGTGCATGAAGCCAGTTGCATTTTATTATGTATGGCCTATTTAATGACACTATCAGATGTCCTGATAATGGTTTATAAATTCAGTAGGGTTACACAGTAATGAATTGTAAAGCAAGCAGATGGAAATTGTTGTATCCTTATTTGATGGCTGACTTGATTTTGACTGAAGGTATGGAGTAAAATCACAGAAACTTTCGGTCAGATTAGCTGGTTTCCGAATAGATAGTTTACCTCTGGAACTTACACATGCAATATAGGATTTCTAATAACTCACCATTGAAGTATTGATTTTAGAGCAATGGAGTGAATATATCTGATCAGTTTACGGAATAACTGGATGTCTTAAGGGTGAGAAAATACATAGTGGTACAGTCCAAGTCAAAGTTTTTAAAATCTTTAAATACAAGGAAACAGGAGGAAGCGTTTGGTCAAGCCGTTAACAGTGACGTTGTTATGTGAGATTTGCATCTCTGACAGTTTCAGAAGACTTGTGCAACGCGGAGCCAGCCTACGAAATTTAGGGTCTAAACTGAAATGGTAGTGTTACCGTCAGAAAGATAGCTGCGGAACACACTGTTGCATAGTCTTACATTATTCACCCTAATTCTAGTAAAATATCCCCTCTTATTCTTTTTTTTAAGGAATTAATTTTATAGAAAGACACTTTCATAGTTGCATGAACATACCAGTGATATTTTCGATGGCATCTCAGCGTAGGGCGGTATTTCAATATTGGCGACTACGACTCTAGTGTGCAAAACGAAACTCGCGAGGATATCTTATCTGACCAGAAAAAATAAACCGTAGCTCCACGGTCAACCAAGACGACTTGTTCATACGAACCGATTAATGCAATTTCGCATAAGCAGCTAGCGAAGTGACGCGCATGCGTTGAACACTGCAAGTTAGCCATATTGTTCCATTCAGAACTTTTCGTGGCAGACATCAAACACTTTAGGTCTAAACATCCGAAAAACCTAAATACAAACAAATTACACATTACACTATTTCACTATTACTTGAATAATGATCTAAACTAATCTGTATGTGATATATATATATATATATATATATATATGTTCAAATTGAATGGGTTGCTCCACGACAGTTCAATGTGGACGACTGATCACGTTTAAGTAAAATATATTTTTATTCGAAATTCAGAAATTCGTGACTGTAACGAACACCTGGCATACGGTTTGGCAATTTAAGGACATGGTACTAATGCAGGAAACTTAATTTCAGTAGAAAATTTGTTAGTGTCTCTTTTGCCAGCAGTAACATTATATGTCAGACTCCCACTTACATGTGAATACCATTATGTCTTCTATAATGCACCGTACTGTAATGCGATAATTTAGCAGACTGAAGCGCAGTTACTGAAGATTTAAATTTTCAGGCGTGTTAGAGCGTGTCGCCTGGCAGCCAATTACCGACGTTGTGAAGGAAGGTATTGTGATTGCCTTCAGGATCAAGCAGTCCTAGAAGAAATATCCGATATTTTTTCTGTCACGTTTTGCCACAAATAGCAACGGAAAATATCAATGAAAAGTTATGTTCATTTAATTGTTATGAACTTCTGCAAATAACCGTTTCAAATGGGCTTGGTTTCATCTGTTAAGGGGAGAGAATTATGAATGCATAGATTCTTCAAATACGAGTTAATACGCGACGAAACTGTGTGTTAGGTTTATCAGCTTCTCAGACAGAGCGTCGAAATGTGAACTTGGCCATGTCTGGTCATTTGTCCTCATGCGATCTACAAACTTGAAAACTGATAAATGGATTGTTAAGAAATTTTATTTTGGAAAGTTCTACAGAAATTTGCCGATTCTACAAATTTCTCTAAAATTCGGACAACAGTAACGGACAGTTTATGTGCAAACGTACACGCTCTTCTGCTCGCATTACTATCGTAACCCGCTAAATACCTATTTATGCTAGAAATATGTTTGTGAAGGGACTTTAGAGACAAAAGAATCACATTTTAACCACTTTTGACGGCCGTAATATCTTCGAAACTTACATAGAATTTAACCCAAAGAAGTCTGTCCCATATATCTAATGGTTTTCGTAAAACTGAAAAAATAATGGATCTGCCAGAATTTTTATAATAAGCATAAAATTTCTAACTTGTTTACGTTTCTGATTTCCACTCAAGAGTGATGATTTTATAGTATGAGAATATTATATGTATTTTATCTATGACGTCCCTGTAAGTTTTCACGTAATTTGTACAACAATGCGTTCCGCTGACAACTGAATGGCGATATAAATATCAACAATGAAAGCGCCCGGAAGATGTCATCAATCACCGTTAAAGGGGAAGAAGCGCTGCTGTCGAAGTGTACGGAATTGCACCAGCGTAGCCAGCTACAAATAATTCAGCACGAACGAAGGTCTCTGTTCTACCCTAACAACGGTGGTCGGTATTTAACGGCACTTTTTTTTTTGTCTATTCACTGTACTAGGTGATGAGTGAGGTGCTGAATTTGAGAGAATTTCTGCACGAACAAGGAGGAGTTTCATATATTGTTTGATGTAGGTGGTGTTACTACAGCAGAAAGTGTGAGATGGACACAGAAGAAATGAACTGATAATATTAGCTTAGAAATCAACCGAGTGGGTCACGTTACAGAATTGCTGAAACTGTTAATTCATTGTTCGTGAGTAAAGTGTAAACCCACTTATCCTGACAGGATTTCTTTTTTGAACGTCTAGTGTATACGGCGGTGAAATTTCGATTATCCAAAAATCTGAATACCCATGAGCACCTCTGACATGGTGTTGCTTAGGCTTAGAGAGATTTAAAGAAAGCCGGTTATAAAAGTTGGGTCTACGGTTTTTATTGCTTCTATACATATAGTATTTTTATTATTTAATTTACACAGACATATATTGTGCAAAGAGATAAGATGATACCTGTTAAGGACCCTTTGTTAGAGACAGTAGATCATGTTTCTTTTGTTTTCCCTTAATAAATAAATCTCATATCTTTCTTCACTATTACATTGTAGAAGTTGTTACCGCACCTCAGCAACAGCGCTACAGTCAAGCGCCTTAAGGACTGTTATAAAGGGCAGAGCATGAATACGAAAGTGCATGCATGCGTAGCAGGGTAGCCACTGCTTCTGCGTGTATAAAAGGATGTGGGTCTGCACAAAAGGTGGTCGTTAAAACTCTCTAATGGAAATCGAAATTAAAATAGCCAGGCAGTTTTTCGTGTAATTGATTTTCTCAGGTCTCACGAAAATCCGTTTAGGGGCTGTCGGATTTTTATATTCGTAAACAGAGGAGCAGAAGACCCTAAGCCCCTGCGAATAACTATAGGATACTTTAAGGCATTTACCCCAACATTCTTAGGAAAACCAACAGCAACCTTTGAGAATAAACGTTATTTAGGCTGGTATTCGAAAGAAGAAGTATGGATTTGAAGGAGGAAGTTTACACAAAAGTCCTAAGCAACTACTATGTGTACCTTGGCCAATAGTCCACTCTGTTTCAGAGTACCTTTTATAAATCAGCTTCTTGGTCCTCAGATACAATCGTTTCCCTACGCGTCGTAAAATTTCTAAATCTGCATATTTCCCAGCCAATTTAAACGACGTAAGAAATTCAGATCCTACCTCACAGTAAACAAATTTTTTTTCTCCACTTTAATGACCAACCGGGTGATGCTGTTCAGGGAACATTCAGTGTTTACCGTGAGAACCACATGAAATGCCTAAGTAAAACGTGCAAGTAGCTTGTAACATTCGCACCCTTAGGAAGCCATTCCACATGAACAAAATACCCGAACACGAAAGTAGAATGGATTCATAATGATTACCTAGCACAACGCCACGATATTGCCCAAATTCGCGCCGGTAATTACGTGTAGAAACCGCTGTGTTTTGAAGGGTTAGTCTGTTATAATGCGTTTCGAAGACGCATACGACTCATCGCATGTGTGCAAACAAGATATAAATAAGAAATTTTGTAGAGGGATTGTCTTAGAAACGGTGATTTCGAAACCCCAAGACAGACAGACACAAGAAAACTGCATTAAAATAATTTAATCTTTAACAGATACACGTAGGTTGTGAGGACGCTCGATAGATGGAACTGGCAGGCCATGGCATTCACGGTGGAGTTTTATGACGTACAGTTCAGTGTGTCGCCTGGTGGTGCGCTTGCGACTCTGTTACGTTAATTATTGGCTATGTAGGAAAAAACACCACGGTTGTTAAAAAAGATGGATGCTGGAATATTCTGTGCTTTATGAATATGTCACAATCCTTGTGATAATTTATTGTTAAAACCAGCAACGATCTCCATCTCAATCTGCTGAAAACCATGCTAATCCGAAGTTGATTCCAAGGAAGATTCAATTCATTGACACATCAGCCGTTGTCTTATCGCAGTAAAATAAAGAAATTTCAGGGAAATGTCTGCTTTAATAGTTGGTAATATTCTTGTCAAGTGTAACTCTTGCAAGACGTAGTGTTGATCTAAATTTTAAATACCTTCGAAATCTGTCTATTTCGATCCGTGTGATTTTCGTGTGGACAAACATCCACGCGGACAGTATGAGATCTTTACTCGAGACAGATTCTGTGGAGTTTTGTTCCTGTTTGACGATTTTCTTTTACTATGTACGTTCTGAGGGCCGATATGTAATTGTAGTATCTGACCATCAACAAAGTGGAGAAATGTTGTTGTGGCGTACTGTTACGTAGTATCTAAGGTTTAGCTGGAAGAGCTAGAAAATCACGAAAATAGAATATCATCTTGTTCAGCTGCGAGGATTCGAACCTCTGGTGGATACAAGCGGAACGAGCGGTTTTCGAAAGCACCATTTTGAGACAAAGAGCGCAACTTTGATAACCTAACGTGGAAATTTGTCTTTGTGATGTGGGTTTGTTTGCGTCATAATTCTCATTACTGCCCCACCATGAGGAGACACATGATGTCGGAATAGAAGACACCTGCCATAAAGCAACGACCTTCTTGCACTTGTCTGTTGCCCAACGGGGGCACGCGGTGCTGCGGTTGGTTGAGGCACTGTGCTACAAGCTGGAAGGTCGCTGGTTCAATTCCCGATGGTGTCATTGGAACTTTCATTGACATAATTCTTCTGGCCGCATTAAGACCCGGGGGTCGACTCAGCCTCTAAATGAAATGAGTACCAGGATTATTTCCTGGGGGCTAAACGTTGCCGGTGCGTAGGGCTGACAAACTTACCGCCTTCATGTGCCGATTTTCTTGAAATCCAGGAGGCACAACCTCCTGCAACTTTCAGGGCCTGTCCAGGCCTGGCTTTATCTTCACCTTTGGCTTCACATTTCAACATATGTAGTGTAAAGGGATTAAGATTTTCAGAAATTATATTCCTGTCTTGGGGAAAGCATCGAATTTATTTTAAATAACATTTAAATAAAATACGATTCTTGTTAGAAATTGAATTTTCTTCCTTTGTTATATAAGCTTTCGTACCTTTTTATTTCATTCTCCCTTTCCTCCCGCATTACTTACAAGTTCTTGAATTTCATCGCCGTAGCTACCTGCATTCCGACTAAAGCAGTTCCGCTAAATATCACGCTAAACGTTTAATGGCACGAGAACATCTACAAGCAGTAACAAACATGTCACAGGCGATTTTACATTATTTCAATACTTTTGCACTGGGCGAGATGGCTCAAGCCACAGCGCTATGATTTTCTTCGCTAGTCCCGTCTTCCGGATTTCGACAGGTACAGAGACTTTTGTGATCTTCGTCTTCTCTTCACACAAGTGCTTGTTAAATAGACTCACCGGAAGTCAGGCCGTGATCTCTTGCAACTCTTTTTTCCAGTCCGTTAATAATGCTACCAGACGAAGATGTAGCGTATTGTATTTTGTTACTTATTTGCAGTACTGTTGAACAAGCTATGAATAAACATTTCAGCCCTTTGCCCGAAGCCCTCGTGTTCTGTGGGCACAATAAAATATACGTTCGAACTAAGTTACTACCTTATGAAAGAGAATGAATACTGTGTGACGTTATAAACGAGTGTCGGTATAATCGAGGAGTATCATATTGTGGTTAACAGTGAGAAATTAATTTATACAGAATGTCTGAGGCAATGTCGCAGTAACTGATGTCGCCATAACCGGGTTCTGTTCTATATCTAGTCAGCTTTTTGCATAAAGGTCGGTTCCTGCCTGCGAGAAAACACTTCGTGTCCGTTGGATAATGACATTAGGGAAACAATCACGGTTGATTCCTAGACCCAAACCCAGGACTAAAATACACACTGTTAACCAAATGCCGAGTTAATTCACGTCACAGGAAATGTTTTTGTGTTACCAGAGTGGCTCTTAAGGTGAAGCCTGCATATTAACAGACAGTCTGTGAAGATTAGAGCCTACATGTGTTTCCAGAGTGGCACTGGAGAGTGCAGCCTGTATACATTACCCCGAGTGGCACTAAAGGTGAAGTTTGCGTGTTATCAGAATGGCTTTGGGGAGTGGATTCTACATATGTTACCACAGAGGCACTGAAAAGTAGAGTGAATGTGAGGCACCAGAGTGTCTTTAAAGAGTGAAGCCTTCACTTTACCAGTGTGGAGCTGAAAAACGGAGCGTGTACATTTTACTAGAGCAGCTGTGACGACTGTAGGCTACAGGTTACACGAGCGACTCTGAAAAGTCGATCCCTCTTACTTTACCAGAGTGGCGTTATAGTTTGGAGCCCACACGTGTTAACGCAGTGACTGATGAGTTTTTTTTTTTTTTTTTTTTTGCGATCAATTTTTAACAGTCAGACGGAGAAGGTATTTAGATAGGGCACGTAACGTAGTCGATATGTGTTTTCTAGAGGCCTGGTTTTGCATTTAGGTGAGAAAACTGGCTTCTCCGACAGCTAAAGGAAGTAAAAATTGAAGTAGAATTTCCAATATCTTCCTGACTCAACTATGTTCGGTGACTGAATGATTAATACGGGACGCTTAAATAATTATTGCAGGTTAAGACGTGGCGTTCAGGAGGTGTAGGAGGTTTAGACAGTGCGGTGTTGCGTTTTGTTTCTTGCGTAGCGAATGTTACGAACATGTGTTCCACGTGATACGGCCGAGGTACAGCGCCTTAAGTAAGTTAAGTTACCTTAACGGGTTTTGATGGGTGATTCTGTCACTAATTCTTTCCCGTCCTCCCCCAAATTTTAATCTTTAGTTATGGGGCAGATCAGAGAAACGCACGTCATGTTGGTTAGAGAAGCTGACAGGAAGAGGCCACACAGCGAGACGTACGCGCAGATGGAAGGAAATGTGAAAACTAGAGTTAGGTGGATTGTGCGCATGTTTCTGAAGATATTATGCAACAGGGCATTTTTATGAAGAAGGATAGCTAAGCTTTGGTTACGTCAAAACGAAGATTTCTTGACAAGCTGAGCAGTATCGGCTTCTCAACAGAGAACACGATTTCCTACAATTACTTCCTTCAGAAACTAATATGGAAATGTAAACTGCGGTGTTTGGAGTGTGCCACCGTCTCGTTTGGTCCTTGTTTACCGAACTTTTGGAGGAACACAGGCCTCTATCTTCTGGATGCGTTTGCTCCAAGTAGCGGTACTTGAGGGTCCAATAATCGTTGGCCTGCTTAAGGAATTCACCCTTTCCGTCTTGTAAAATTTGAAGCTTTATTATTGCTTGCATAGGCGCCCGCTGTTGGTCTCTCTCAAAGCAAGTGAATCCACACACACACACCATTTTTTATGATCCGTTTTAATATCATGCTTCCACATATGCACAAGTCTGCCATGTCTCTTTTCTGCAATGTACTCAAAATTACACTTTCAAGGCTGTAGCCATTCTAAATTATATTAAAAGTTCTGATCCTAAATAACAGAAAACATACTATGTTGTGATTACACAAATAAATCGGTTATCATTACCATCATCGATCAGGCAGTGTCAAATAATGTTACTTTAAGATTTCGGCACTGAAGAAATCATATCAGTTCTTCACCAAGTGTATACTAAGAGAGAGCTTTCTTTATGAAATCGAGCGTTTCAAGTTTATCACAGAAAGTAATGAAACAACGTAGATATTTGAATTCTGTCGACTGTCGAAACAGTCTGCTCCTGACTGTTTCTAATTTAAAGCCTTAAGGAGTTTATACCAACCCGGAACGTACGAAGGAATGCTTTTCGTTTTCAGTGCTGAGAACAATCAGAATATTTCCCTCTCATTCTGGTATCCTAGCAACGGGGATTTTAGACTACTTTCCTTTGTCTACGGTTTGCTGTCTGTCTATACTTGTTCCTTTATGCGTTTTAAATTAGACGGGCTTTCAGAACGAAACTCACCGGTGCTAACATGGCGACTTTGTGAGGTATCCAGTTGATATTAATGCCAATATTTCGGAATACACTAATACTGTGAGACATTGCTATTTTTTGTAAACGTAACATTTTAGTCAGCGAAATTTCGTTTACTTGTTGAAAAGAAGCGAATAACGGTCGACATGCTTATGTCCGAATATGTTATTTTCGTTCATTCAGTAGTCTGACATACGACCCGTCCATACCTTCTACCAAATCGAGGTCGCCACAGAGTGTGATCTAGTGTTTCCTCTTTCAATTTCCGGTATCCTGTCTTTTCTTTAAGGCCATCCAGTAACTTCTTACGTCATCGTTGTCTTCCCGTCACTTCTACCCTTCCCTCTATCTTTCCTTCAATAACATGTTTTCGAAGGCAGTTCTTACGCAAAATGCGACTAATCCATTTAGCGTTACTTCTTTCTATTGTTTGTAGGATATTCCTATCCTCCTTGACTCTTTGTAATACTTCATTTCTCACACAATCGTTCCAACTGATCTTCATCATTTTCCAGCACCACATTTAAAACTTTCGAGGTATTTCTGATGCTTTTTCCGACGTGTCCATTTTTCAGGACCATACAGCGCCATGCTCCAAATGTAGCACTATACTATGTTTTATCCCTTAAATTTAAGTCCAGTTTGCTGGTGAAAAGAATCTTTTTTTTTTTTTTGAAGGCTGCTTTTGGCATGGCAATCATTGATTTAATTTCGCGTTTACATCTCGCGTCATTTGTTATGTTACAGAAGTAGTTAAAATATCTCACATTTTTCGGTTGTTTTTAATCACAGTGCGTACTAAGTTTTCTTCAGATTCTCATCACCTTAGTTTTTTCCACATTCGTTTCCATTCCATTACATCTTCCAATATCAATCCGTCTGTCAGTCATGATCTGTAGCACCATTTCTTCCTAAGCCAGTAGCACAAGATCATTTGCTTACTTCACAGTACGAATTACCTGTCCTATCAATTTGAATTCTCCAAACCCTTCACGAGCTTCCTTGTTAAGCTATTCGCTGTACGAGTTGAATAGAATCTGTAACAAACAGCATCCTTTTCTGACTGCTCTCCCAGTCTTCACACTTTTTGTCTCCCCTTGATCCAGTCGTACTTCAACACTCTGATCAATGTACAGTTTGCTGATCAATCTTCTTTCCTGCCAATCGATACCCCAGATATTCATAGTGATTTAAAACTAAATACGTCATGCAGCCATCTACATTACGCTGTCACGCCGTCAAATTTCACGAGGGTTAAATATAACTTCTCTGTATATAAAAGAGGGACATCTTAGAATTTTACTACAAATGAAAAAGTCCAGCATGGCGAAGGTGAGAAAATTTCATAACTTTCCTAAAATTTTTCCTTACTTAACACTTTGCTTCAGATTCTGTCTTTTCCTAGAAGTGAGGCAGAAAACCGTGCAATTGTTAGAAATGGTTTTTCCTGGGTACGGGAAAAGCCACCACTTGCGTTAAGTTGTCTGCGCCATTGCATTTGGTATGCATGAAGGCGCCGGCAGATGCACAGTGTCGTGCTGTCAGTGTTAAAGTTTGTTACAAAGACGACGATTACACTGCCGCTCACTTTCCTCGATATTTTCAGTCAACTCACAATAATCCTGTTCCACCAGCTCATGTCATCCAAACATGGATTGAAATCATCGATGAGGTAAGGGAAAGAAAGAATGGCACATACGCCGGAAAATACCGACACTGTCAGTGCTGGTTGAGAACGTCCTGCGCGTTAAACATATCACAACAGACAGACGTTCGCGATGTATTTAATATAGGGATTTGAACTTCTAGTCCTACAAGATCCAGGCAGCCTCCGAGGCTTTTTTTTTTTTTTTTTTTTTTTTTTTTTTTTTTTTTTTTTTCTTTTTTTTTTATATTTT
>Ga0123357_10001871_pt1 | contig 22853 bp, 19 predicted proteins | sample TergutEmb28metaG_FD_89873 | JGI IMG/M metagenome (GOLD analysis project Ga0123357, IMG submission 89873) | Embiratermes neotenicus P4 segment gut microbial communities from Petit-Saut dam, French Guiana - Emb289 P4 | ecosystem: Host-associated > Arthropoda: Insects > Digestive system > Gut ... | reverse complement strand
TGGGCGCGCCGCAGCACATCGTCGATTGGTTGGAGAGCGGCAATCTTTCCAACCCTCTGCTGATTAATTCCCTCTACACAAACGCCCTGTACGCCTATGCGTTTTTTTTGATCCGTCAAAAAGAGTTTACGCGACTGATTGGACGGCTGGAGGCAGAACCTGTCGAAGTAAGCGAGAAGTCAACGTACGCGGCGTTTACCTACGCCATCCTTTTAGCCGTAGGCTATGCGTCTCTGGACGATTACGACAAGGCAAGCGCGCTTTTGGAGCGCGCGGCAGAACTGGCCATGCCTGACGGTCTGCTCATACACTTTGTTACGCTTCCCCCGTCCCTGGATTCTTGCGTAAACGCCCTGATGAGCAAGTACCCGAAGTATGCGGAGAGCTATCGCAGCGCAAAAGCTCAGTTTGCCATTAGTTGGGAGACCCTGCGCAGCACGTCAGTGACAGATGCCGCACTCCCCCTTTTGACCGTGCGCGAATACGAGATCGCGGTGCTGGCGGCAGAAGGCCTGCATAACGATGAGATTGCACAGCGTTTGTTTGTGTCGGTAAGCACCGTACGCACCCACCTGCGCGCTGTCTTCCACAAGCTGGGCGTCGATCGCCGCGCCGCGCTGGCAGAAAAGCTCGAAGAAAGCCCTCCTCCTTTGCAACCATAACAAAAAAGCCTCGTCCTTCGAGAAAGCAGGTCGTCTGGTTCTCTTTTGGAGCGGGCGCGCTCCTACCATAATCGCTTATTTGCCCCTTTTCTTGAGACCTCGTCTCTTTGGACGAGGCCCGATCTGTCCATTGGGACGATACCCACACATTAGCGCTCCACAATAAAATAGTACTGGGGTATATTTCTACATTCTGCATGATGTACGGGGTATGTCTTGTTGGATAGTTGGTTATTTTGTAATAACAGGAAAGAGGAATCGGGTCAAAAGGAAAGAAGCGGATGGGCTTCAATGCAAGCCCTACAGTTGTTTATCAAAGGAACGGAAGGAGGAGCAAATAATGCTCAAAACAAAAATGTGGAAGATGCCTTTAGCTATCGTCCTCAGCCTGGCAATGGTCGCGGTGCTTGCGTTGCCAACCTTTGCGTATGCGGGCGACGGAAATGATAACGGCGGCGGCGATCAGGGCAAGTCAGCGGGAACGATTACTTTCGTTGATTCACAAAATACTTCAACGGTCTACGGGACCATAACAAGGTCCGTATCACAAGACGGTGATAATGAAGTTACCGTTACTGGCAGTGTACCGGCTGATCCAACAACGCCACCAGCTGGCTTTTCTGGCTTTGCTGGCTGGTTTACTGATCTGGCCTGCACACAAGCATGGAACCAGAACTCACTGACAACGCCCGGAGGCGCCTACACGGTATACGCAGGTTGGACAGTAGATCCAAACGCTCAAGGTGGCGGCGGTCAAGGTGGCGGCGGACAGCAGCAACACAATGAGCATCGCAAGAACCAGCACGACAACCAACATCACAAAAAACAACATCCAAAAGTCGTACGTTACACGGTTACCTTTGACGCCAATGGCAAAGGCAGCCTGCTGAAGTCAAACGCGACGGTACAGGTAGTGGCAGGGCACAAGGTTAAGGCCCCCGCAGACCCGACGCGCGACGGCTACGTATTCCTTGGGTGGTATACCAACAGCATCCTGGGCGCCAAGTATGATTTCAAGCACACGTCCGTGGAACAAGATATCACGCTGTATGCGCACTGGATTAAACTGCTCACGGTCACCTTTGACGCCCATGGCGGCGCCTTTGCAAAAGAGGGTACCGACGTTTTGTCAAAGAGCGTAACCCTGGGAAGCAAAGTAAGCCTGAAGGAAGTTCCCGCACGTGACGGTTATACCTTCGTTGGTTGGTTCTTCGATAAATCGGGCAAGCTCCCCTATAGCTTTGGGCTGCCTGTTCTGGTTAACTTCACGCTGTATGCAAAATGGGCGAAGGATTGTCCGCAAAAGTACACCGTTACTTTTGATTCGCAAGGCGGTTCAAGCGTAGATCCACAGACCAAGTTGTGCGCAGGCGCCCATGTGGCAGAGCCAGAAGATCCAACTCGTGCTGGCTATGAATTTGACGGTTGGTACAGCGACGCTGAGTGCACGGTTCCTTGGGTATTTGATTCTGACACCGTACAATCAGACATGACCCTGTTTGCAAACTGGATTCCGATTACTCACACCGTTACCTTTGATTCGCAAGGCGGTTCAAAGGTAAATCCGGCTACTGTTGCCGAGGGCAATCCAGTTGCCAAACCGGCCGATCCGACCCGTGCGGGCTACACCTTTACTGGTTGGTTTAAAGACGCCGCAGGCACAAAGGCATGGGATTTCAAGACAGCAATCACAGGCGATATCACGCTGTACGCAGGTTGGCTGAAACTGCCGAAGTCAGCGCTGCCCAAGACGGGCGACTCTGCTTCGAGCCTGACCTATGTTGCAAGCGGACTCGTCATTGCGAGCATTGTTGCCGCATCTCTCAGCCTGAAGAAGCGTCGGGCATAAGCGCTCCGCGCGCTCGAGTCTAAAAATCCCCCGCGAACATCGCGGGGGATTTTTTTATGTTGCATGGTTATCCTTTTGGACGACTTCGCTTTCGTCTTTTAAGACGATGTTCTGCACCATTACTGCATAATATAATGGCAATCCGTATGTTTCTGCATACTGCATCGTGCTTGAAGCACATCGGGAGAGTTTGGCAGATAGAGAGTGACAACAGAAAGAAGGCATCATGTCAGCGAATAAATTACGCGGCAGGGGTATGCCGCGTCTTCTCGTCGTTGTATTCTTTGCCATTGCGCTGGTCCTTAGTATGACAACAACCGCGGGGGCGGGTTCTACTACAGATGGGCCAACGATCCATGTAAACGGCGGAGCGGGTTTGAATCTTGAGTTTCACTTCACCGACACAGAAGGCAAAGAGATCGTATTCAGCGTAGCGGGCGACACCGCAGGCAATATCATCCATAAGGATCTGGTCACGGGCGACCACTTCGACTTCGCAAACGTCTATATCGGCGGCACGCCTGACGTAGACGGTCCTGTTACAGGCGGCCTTCTCATCGACGAAGTAACGCAGCTTTCGCGCAATAACGGACAGGTTGACGCGCAACGCCGACTGGGAACCAATAATGACATAAGCGATTCGACCAATGAGGTTGTGAGCAATTTCACCGCCAACAATACGCTCAACTTCTTCTACTATTACGATCTGGACGAATCACTTGCGGCGCTAAAGCTCACGGCAACCAAATCGGTCGAAGGCGAAGGCGCCACCATGGTCACCGGTCAATTCAATTTTGAAATACTTAACGGTAATGATGAGGTAATCGCAACAGGCACAAACACCGCCGATGGCGCTATCACCTTCTCCACGGTCACCTTCCCCGCTCCTGCGCCTGATCTTTCCTACACGACGGATGATTTCACCGTGAAAGAAGTCGCCGGAACAGACACCGGCTGGGCCTATGACACCAGTGAATTCTCTGGAAACGTCATCGTCAGCTACGAAAAAACCGGCGCCAAGATCATGCAGGTCGCAACGCCGAACGGTGATTTGGCGGGCACGATCTCATTTACCAATACCTACACGCCGGAAGAGTCTACTCCTACCACGGGCACCCCTACCCCTCGTCATAAGAAGCGCACGAAGAAGGCTCCCGTTAAACCCTCAAGACATAAGAAGAAGGTCCCGACTCAATCTTCAAAGCACAAGAAGAAGACTCCTGTCGCGCCCACAAAGCACGAGAAGAAGCATTCCTCCCGTAAGCCAGGGTCAAACGACAAACCACGCACGCCAAAGAAGAAAGAGTCCAAACATCAAGAGCCCAAGGTCGATCCTTCTAAGAAGCGCGCGTGCAAGAAGGATGACAGCAGCACCGATACAAGCGGCAGCGCCAACCCCACCGGCGGTGACACGGGTGATAATACGGGCGGCGATAACACCGGCGGTGACACGGGCGGAAACACTAACACCAACACTAATACCAATACCAACCACACTACCGCAACGGTAACGGTCATTGTTCCAAAACTTCCCGCAGCCGGCCTGCCAAAAACTGATGATCCCCTTTCCATAGCGACCTACACTGCCGCTTTACTCGTCGTTACCGGTATTGTAACCGCGAGCGCAGCCGTAGCGTTGAGCCTGAAGAGGCGTAGGGCATAAGCGCTTTTCCGCTCTAGGCGTACCCACAAAAATCCCCCACGAGCAGTCGCGGGGGATTTTTGTTGCTCTTCCCACTCTTGGGCGATCACAGGCGCCAAAAACCTACGCGCCGCCAAACGCGCCCTCCGCTCGTCGAATTGCCGTTGCTCAAAAATATTCTACATAATACAATAAATTATAGGCATGTTTCTATTATTTTTTATAATAGGATAAGCATGCATAAAAAGGTCCTCGGAAAAACGGGGTGGACAAGGAGGCACTATGTTACTCGGTAAATCACACGGAAGGGGCAAGTTGTTTGTCCTTACGGTATTGCTCTCTGCGGTGGTGTTGCTCTTCGGCGTTGTTGCGCCGGCAGGGGCGGCAGAAGCCGCGGGGACAGTCGCCATCACCATGAACGGCGGTGAGGGACTTGACTTCACGTTCCATGCAACCACGACGACAAAAACCTGGAGCTTACTCAATCCAAAAAAAATAACGGAGACTTCTCTTCCCAGCAACTTCACCGTGTCGGGCGGAGGCGGAAGCGTAGCGGCTCCGGCTGGAAGCGCCAGCGCTTCCTTAAGCGGGCTCAACGCTTCTTGGGCAACCACTACTCTGCAGAGCATTGATGTATATGTTGGAGGGCTGTACTTCGAGACAATCAACGTGGCCGATATCGCCAATAGGCCCGGTACCGGCGCGCACATGGCCGCTCTTGGGTGGTCGACCCTCACCGACTACACGCTGATCGCAGGAACCAGCATCAATTTTTGGTACGGCCTGAGAGCTGGCAATCTTGAGCCAAGCGTTAGTCTATCCGCACAAAAAGTTATCAACAGCAACGACCGAAAGGTCTCCGCACGCAGCATGCGCGGAAAGTTCGACTTTGCCGTCTCTGAAAAGGGCGTAGGCGTTGTCGCCACAGGGACAAACGGCAAAGGTGGTCGCATTGATTTCTCAACGATCTCCTACGGCCCCGGCGACTTTGGCAAGCATTACTACAAAGTCACCGAGACTGGCTCCAGCCTGAGCAAGAAAGACAGAAAGGGCTGGGACTTCGACGCCGCCGAGTACAAGATAGCGGTCACGGTCGGCTTTGATGTTGTGGACAACGAAATCAACCTGATCGCCACACCGAGCGGCGCCGACGAGCTCGTGTTCACCAACACCTATGTCAGGCCCCACCAGCATCACGACAAGGACAAGGACAAAGGCGAGAACAAGGACGACGGCACGACCAAAGAAGAAACCACGGTCGTAGCGCCAAAACCAGTCCTCCCCAAGTCTACGCTTCCTGATACGGGCGACTCCGCATCCGCACAAGTCGCGCTCGCAGCCGGCCTTGTGGTTACCGGCATTGCCGCCGCGTCGCTAAGCCTGAAGAAACGCCGCGCATAAGCTCCCCCCGCTTTTCTTCAGCTTATCAGTAATAAAAATCCCCCCTGACTACCAGGGGGGATTTTTATTAGCTTAAGGCTCAATGCCTCTCTTGGACCTTGGATGAATCAGCAGCCTTCTGGTAGGCGCTTACTGCTTGAGTCTGATGTCAACCTTGTGGGTCAGATCCTTGTAGCTCTGGCTCTCTTTGATGTAACCTTTTTCCAGCATCCAGGCTACAACCTCAGAGAACTGCGCCTGCTCGGGAAGTTTCACCTTTGGATACTGACGCATCTTATAGGTATTTGCAATGGCGTCCGGCAGCTTTGCCTGCGCAACCAGCAGCGCGCGGAAGCTATCGGGCTTTGCGTTGATGTCATCGACCGCCTTGTTGTACTGACGCAGAAGATCTGCCAGATGCATGTCCGCGTCCTTGGTGTCCAGGAACTTCTGAGAGAACACCAGCACCGTTGAGGTTAGCTTGGCGGCCTGATCCTGATCCAGAACCGGGGTCGCACCCTGCTGCTGCGCCATGGTGTACAGCGTCCAGGGCAGAACAGCCGCTTTAAGCTGGCCCTCGCTCAGCATCTGCAGACGTACCGGTATCTTCTTGATCTCTGTCGTCTTTATCTGATCCTTAGGGACGCCTGCCTGCGCCAATGCGGAGTCATAGATATACTCCATAGCCGTTGGTGACGAGCAGCCGGTCTCGACGCCCGCCAGTTGGCCGACCTCAGTAATGCCGCTGTCTTTGCCCGCCACAATGCCCGCCGGCGCCGTCTGGCACACCGTTACCGCCTTGACGGGAGTGCCCGCCGCGTTGAGCTGTACCGGAACAACCATGTCGGTCATCATAGCGTCGATCTTGCCCGCGGTCATCGCGGCGACCTGCTCCTGCGCGGACTGGAAGGTGGTCATCTGCACATCCAGGTCAGCATCTTTTGTGTAACCCTTATCAACCGCAACCCACAGGGGCAAGATGTCATCGGTTTGCAAGGCGCCAACACGAATAACCGTCATGGGCGCTTCGCTTGTTTTTACGTCTGACGAAGAAGAGCTCTGCGACCCGCAGCCGCTCAAGGTCGCTCCTGTCATCAACAGGGCCAACACGACTGTGATCCCTCGCATGATCGTGCGTTTCATAGACACGTTCCTTTCTGATAGCTTCCATAAAACAAGTGTCTATTTTAGCATCCCTAAGATGCCGGCCCATGACTTCGATCATCGATATATGCTTATCGATGTATTGGGGAGCAGTGGAGGGATCGTCCCGCTTCGTCTGACGCGGGAACACAGGGGGTCGAACACAGGGGGTCGGGTCCCTTGTGTTCCTGTTGCTCCTAGGAGTCGGCCAGGGAGCCGCTGGATCCTTTGCCGACAAACTTCCAGCGCACCATCAGCCGCTCGGCTAACGCGACCGCCTCGTAGAGCACTACGCCTAACAGCGCCATCGCTATGATGCCCGCAAACATCGCCTGATAGTCAAGCATGCTCCAAGCGTTACTGATCCAGCCGCCGATGCCGCTCGTGCTCGCGATGGACTCCGCAAGAAACAGGATGGCGATCGAAGTCCCTACATTGATGCGCAGTGAGGTAAAAAGGTCCGGCAAGACCGCCGGCAGGATGGCCAGGCGCACCTTCTGCAGACGCGTCGTGCCCAGAGCCCGAATGGTATCCATGAGCGCCGGATCGATGTTGTGCGCGGCGTCACGCGTCGTCACCAGCGTCTGGAAGAATATCACGGCAGCGATCAGGACGATCTTCGGCGCGTTGCCCAGGCCCAGAAGCACCAGGAGCACCGGCAGAAAAACAACCTTTGGAATAGGATAGAGCAGATAAGAGAGCGGCGTGAACAGGACATCAAGCTTGGGGCTGCGCCCAACGGCAAGCCCCAGCGGCAAAGCCAGCGCGGTGCCAACGGCAACCGCAACAACGATGCGCATCAGCGAGACGCCCACTTCTGGCGCCATCGCCGGGATGTCACGGACAAAAGTTACCAGCGCCGTTGTGGGCAGCGGCAGCGCCGGAGAGCGCAACAACAACGCCAGCGCAGCCCACAGCAGAATCACCAGGACGACTGCCCCCAGATAACCCAGGACCTTTTTCATGCCGGGTTCTCTGAGGGAGCAGACAAAGCCGCTCTGGCGCCGGCATTCGCGCCAGCGCTTGCACTGGGAACCGCCACCGGGACGACGGACATCCGCTGTGGAGCTGCCATGATCGGGACAGCTGCGGGCACTCCCTTGATGCCAGTGTGCAGTGCGGCGCCGCCCAGCATGAAGCTTCGCCAGGTCACTGCGCCCTGACCGCAGTCCTGCATCAGCTGAGCCAACTCGGGCTTTGCCAGAAACGCTTCCGTGCTATCTGCCAACCATTGGTACTCGGCCGGCGCCTTCGCGAACACGCGACCTATCAGGGGCATAATGTGTGCAAAATACAGGCGGAAGAAGGGCTTGACCAGCGCGTTTGTGGGGTACGAAGCGTCCAGACAGGCAAACAGACCGCCGGGGCGCAACACGCGCACACATTGTTCGACAACACGACGATAGTCGGGCATATTGCGCAGGCCAAAGCTGATCGTCACCGCGTCAAAACTCATATCGGGAAAACTCATCTGCATCGCGTTTTGGCAGCTGATCTCTATCGTCGTAATCCCCGCCGCCTCGATACGGCGCTCGGCGACCGCCAGCATGTTCTCGCTAAAGTCACTGGCAACAATGCGGGTCTCGGGCAGAGCCCGCGCCAGTTGCAGAGCAATGTCGCCCGTACCGCTTGCCACATCCAATACGTTGCGCGGACACGCCAGCGCAACGCGCTTGATCAGCGCACGCTTCCAGGCGCCGTGGCGCCCGGCGCTGATAACGTAGTTCATGCGGTCATAGTTACCGCTGATCTCCTGAAAGACCTCGTAGACCCTCTCCTGTTTTTGTTCGGGAGTCAGACGCGCATCATTTGCGCGAATGTCCGGCTCGTGTGCGGCCATAGTTACCGCACCGCTTGCCAGAAGACGCTCACCAATAACACCGCGCAGTTCGTTATCGCCAGTATGATCGCAAGTTCTGTTGACGCCTGCATGGCCGCAGGGCGATTCAAGGCGTTAAAGCGCAGGGAGCCTAAGCGCCGCAACAGGCGGCCGACAGGCCAACAGGCGGCCGCTACCAGCAACAGCGGGAACCAGCCCAGCAAGAACGCCAGCACCGCAAGCGATAGCAAAGCTAAGACATTGCCTACGGCTATCCAGATAAGCGCGCGCTTACGCCCCAGAAGAACCGGCAGTGTTTTGCGCCCGGCCTCCTTATCGCGCTCGATATCACAGGTGTTGTTCGTCATCATGATCAGGCCGATACTTAAGACCTGCTGCGCGCAGGCGATCAAGAGCCACCAGCTCCAGGTTCGCGTTATCGCAACAAAAGCCCCGGCGGCGATCAGCAATCCAAAGGTCAGACCGCTGATGACCTCCCCCAGCGGCAGATAGCTGGTAGGCTTGGGCCCGTAGGAGTAGCTGAGCAACGCGACAATACCGACGCCGCCAACCAGCAGCAACCACGGGGTCGAAAGAAGCGACACCGCGACGCCGGCAAGCAGCGCGGTCAGCAGGCAGGCAATGCCAAAATTGCGCGCTGTGGCTGGACGCAGGTGGTTGTAGATGATGCTTGCGTCGGTGGTGTCGACGCAGTTCTCCTCCGTGTCGGTGCCCACGACAAAGTCTTTGTAGTCGTTTAAGACATTGCCCGCCGCCTGCGCCGCAACCGCGCAGATGAGCATGAGCACCCATACCAGAACGGTGTGCCAGGACAGTGGTGGTCGGTAAAAAGCCCCCAGGTTAACACCTGCCACCCGAATAGCTTTTACCATGGAGGAGGTCGTCATCATCAGCGCCATCAGGCCGCCGACCAACACAGGGGCTATCGAGGCTATCCAGCTGGGCGGCGCCATTAACTGCCAGGCTGCGCGCAGCGTCAAGGGCTGGTACAAGGCAGGCTCTGGCACGCCGCGCACAACGGGCAGAGCGGTGTCAGGCAAAGCAGCCTCAGCGGACTCCTCATCAGACAAGTCGACCTCAGGCTCCTCTGCCGCCTCAGGTTCAGGCTCCTCGGCAGGCGCGTCGTCGTCCTCAGGCGCGGGAGCCTCAGCCTCAGGGGCTTCAGCCTCGACCTCAGAGGCCTCGCTAATAGGATCTTCAGCAAGGGGCTCGGCCGGGGCAGACGGCTCTTTGGCCTCTCCCTCATCTGGGGTATCAGGCTTGTCAATATCAGGGGTATCTGTAACAGGTTCATCTACAACAGGCTCATCGACAACAGGTTTAGCCGGGACCGGTTCTTCAGCAATAGGCTTAGTTAGAGTAGGCCCTTCAGCAACAGGTTCTGCCGAGCCAGGCTCATCAGCAACAAGCTCTACCAAGTCGAAAATATCAGCGTCAGGAGTATCGACGGCGGGCGATATAGCGGAGTCGGAACTCGACGCGCTCGCCTGCGAAGAGCTCATAGAATCGGGCATCAGACCCGTCCTAGTCGCCAGAGCCAGTAAGAGCGGTGCTCGTTGTCGGGATACTCACCTTTGCGCCGGTGATGCTGGATTTGGGGGAAGAGCCCTGTTGGCCCAGCGCGCCATTCTCGCGATTAAAAAGCTCCGTATCGATGACCTTGATGGGGCCGATAGTCCCCTCTGTTTTTGCCAGCGAATCCTGCTCGGTTATCTGCTGTTGCGTAGCGAGAGTTTGCGCGTTATCCTGGAGCTTTGACTGGTGAGAGGCAAACATAAAGATGATGACCAGGGACGCCAAAGCCACAACAAGACCGATAACAATAAGCGCGGTCATGACTGGATGGGCTTTAAGAAAGCCATCTTTGTCCTCCGGCGCCGTATTGCGAACCGGCAGAGTAGAGACGCCACTCGTATCTGACATAATGCCTCCATCACCTTTCAATACAGAGATATAACCGCCCTTATTTTACTACAAAATGCACCTCCGGGGCGCGAAATAAACGTCATCCGGCCGCTGCGCCCGTTGCGTTTTGTTCATACAAGTAAAAAGCGATCAACGTTTGCTGAAATCTGGCCACAAAATAAGCGCTGTTTGAGAGCGTGCCGCGAGGCGAGCGAGCCTCCGTCGCATCCCTCCCCGCCCGTAACCGTAATAAATGCGATCAACGTTCGCTGAAATCTGAGGCGCGAAATAAGCGCTGTTTGAGTAGGCGCCGCGAGGCGAGCGGGCCTCCGTCACATCTCTTCCCGCCCGTAACCGTAATAAATGCGATCAACGTTCGCTGGCTAAGTGCGAGCGCCCGGAAAAAAGTCCGGTGGACTTTTTTCAGCGAGCAGTCGGTTTGTCCGCAGGAAGACGCCGCGGGCTTGAGCCCGCAAGTCTCCCTGCAACAACGCCAGCGGGCGTTCAGCGCGTTTATTACACGTTGAACTTGAAGTGCATGACATCCCCATCTTCCACCACGTACTCCTTGCCTTCGAGGCGCAGGCGTCCGGCTTCGCGCGCGCCGTGCACGCCGCCGTACTTCAGGTAGTCGTCGTAGCCTATGACCTCAGCCTTGATAAAACCGCGCTCAAAGTCGGTGTGGATAACGCCTGCCGCCTGCGGCGCTTTCGCGCCAACGGGTATGGTCCAGGCGCGCACCTCAAGCTCGCCGGCGGTAAAGTAGCTCTGCAGGCCCAGCAACTGGTAGGCCGCGCGCGCCAGGACGTCGAGCCCCGGCTCCGCAAGACCCAGCTCCGTCAGATACTCGCTCGCCTCGTCAGCGTCGAGCTCGGCCAGCTCAGATTCTGTTTTTGCACAGATCGGAATGGGCGTCTGACCATCAATGGACGTAAGTTCTGCGCCCACCTGCGACTCGTCGATGTTAGCCACGTAGAGCAACGGCTTAGCCGTCATCAGGTGGAAGTCAGCAACAAGCGCGCGTTCTTCAGGGCTCAGCGCGCAGCTAAAGGCGCGATGCCCGGCTTCCAGATGCGCCTGCAGTTTAAGCGCCGCGGCCAGCTTGGGCGCCTGCGCCTTGTCCTTTTTAGCTTCCTTTTCCAGGCGCGCCGTCACGCGGGTCAAGGTATCAAGGTCGGCTAAGATCAGCTCAATCTTAATGGTCTCTGCGTCGCTTGCCGGATCGACCTTGCCCTCAACATGAATGATGTTGTCGTCGTCAAAGTAGCGCACGACCTCAACGATCGCGTCGGTCTCGCGGATGTTGGCCAAAAACTGATTGCCCAGCCCCTCGCCGGTGCTTGCACCCTTGACCAGGCCGGCTATGTCGACAAACTCGACGGTGGCGGGCATAATGCGCTGGGGGCTGACCAGCTCCGCCAACTTGATCAGACGCCCGTCGGGCACCGCGACGATACCCACGTTAGGCTCGATCGTGGCAAAGGGGTAATTTTCTGCCAGCACCGCGTTTTTTGTCAGCGCCGTAAACAGCGTCGATTTCCCCACGTTGGGCAGGCCGACAATACCAATAGAAAGGGACATGAATACTCCTTGAAGATGCGGGTTACTGATACCTCTCAGTATATAATAGTGGGCGACAAAAATGATCAGGCGTCATTTTGTCGTCTGCCCCATGGCTTCACATCAGCGAGTCCTGCGGCAACGCCGCCAGGCGGATCGAGAGGAGACAGCGTGAGGATAGGGCTTTTTGCGGATGCTTACCTCCCCTACGTCAGCGGGGTCACCAATCACATCCGGCTCTACAAACACTACTTTGAGGAGCAAGGACACGAGGTCTACCTCTTCACCTTTGGCAGCCGTCACTACCCTGATGACGAACCCAACGTCATCCGCAGTATTGCGCTGCCCTGGGGCAAGAGCGGCTGGAGTTTTTCGATGGTGTATGGCAAAGAGGCGCGCGACCTGCTGCCTACGCTTGACCTGGTGCACGTACATCACCCCTTCCAGAGCGGACGCATGATGCTGCCCTACGTCAAGCGCTACAACCTGCCGCTCGTCTTTACCAATCACACGCGCTACGACCTGTACAGCGACGCCTATGGCTCGCTGATCCCCCAGGCGCCGCGCTATGCGTTTTTGGCAAGCCTGCTCAAAAGCGTCGTCATCGCGAGCGATCTGGTCATCTGCCCCAGCGCCTCGATCGCACAGTGGTTGGGTGACTTTGCAAACTATCCCTCTGCGGTGACCCTGCCCAACGGCATTGACATCGACGCTTTTGCCAACCCGCTTTACAATGAATACAGCCGTGAGATGCTGGGGCTTAGCGCTGACGATCTGGTCTTCTGCTATGCCGGACGCCTCTCGCCCGAGAAGAACACTGATTATCTGTTCTCTGAGTTTTTCCGCACCGCAGCCCAGCTGCCCCAGGCAAAGCTGCTGGTCATCGGTGGCGGCAAGGATCTGGAGGAGACGCGCGACAGGGTCTTCGAGAGCGACTACTCTGACCAGGTGATCTTTACCGGCGAGCTGCCTTATTCAGAGCTGCCCGGGCTTGAGGCCTTAGCTGACGTCTTTGTCACGGGCTCGGTCAGCGAAGTTCATCCGCTGGTCGTGCTGGAAGCCATGGCGGCGCGTCTGCCCGTGGTCGCGATCTCGTCGCCGGGCATCGCCGACACGGTCACACACGAGGAGAGCGGCCTTTTAGGGAGCGAGGCGACCCCCGGCGAGCTGAGCCGTAACCTGCTGCGTATCGCTGGCGACGCCGCGTTGCGCGAGCGTCTGGCACAGGGAGCCTTTGCCTGCGCCCAGGAGTACTCGCTGCCCAACACCGCCGGCAAAGTATTGGAGCGCTACGAGCAACTAGTCGCCACCCGTCGGTGACAAAACGTACCAAGGGCCTTCTGCCACAGCAGAGAAACTGAGAGCAAAACCTGAGGCGGGGAGGAGGCCGTAAGGCCGACCCGGGGCCCCGTCTCAGATTTTGCTCTCAGTTTCTCTGCCATCTGGCAACAGGGGGCGCAAGGTTTCCCTTGCGCCCCTTCAGCGGCCATCCAGTGCATTTTTAGCCGCCTGCGACGGGCGGAAAGAGTAACAACTTCTGCCCGTCTTGCAGTACGGTTTCCGGCGTTTGGTGCCGGCCATTGATCAGCAGAATCGCAACGCGTTCGCGCTTGATTCCCAGATCGTCGATTATCTCTCCGGCGGTCAATCCTTCATGCCAGGGGACCTCAAGCTCTTTGCCCCGGCCCTCACGAAAAAACGCGTAGAGTTTAACCAGCACCATTATCGGGGTCCTTATTCCGGCGCTTCTACGCGATTCCCAGACGCTCTAAGGTCTCTTCTGTCGGGAAGGCGTCGACCCAACCACGCGCCTTGTAGTACTCGGGCAACATGACGTCCAGATGGCTGACCATGCCGTCGCTTGCCTCATTAGCCAGCGGCTCCTCAAGCAGGCGCTTCGGCAGCGTGTCATCCTCAGGCTTCATGCCCGCCAGCTTGTTGAACTGACGCTCGATGTTATAGATGCGCTCACCGATGGTCATGAGTTCTTCAGTGCTTACTTGCTCGCCAATAGCCGCGCTGTAGAGCGCCGCATAATCATCGGCGCCCAAAGCAAAGCTGGTGAACAAGCACAGGCCCAGGCTGTCAATGGCAGCCGTCAGATCCTGGAAGGTCTTGACCAGTTCGCCCTTGCCTTCAACCGCCGTACGATCGACAAGCTCCGGCACGCCCAGGATCTCCGGGCTAATCGTGTAGCCGCGTACATGGCAGCCGCCGCGATTGTTCGTCGCATAGTTCAGGCCGATACCCTGAATGCCGCGCCCGTCATAGGCAGGCATTTCCTGCTTTTTGACCGACATGGACAGCTCGGTATGGCCATAGTGCTCGCATAGACGCCAGGAACCTTGCGCCATCAGCTTGCCCAGTGCGTTATCCGCGCGCCCCATGTGCTTGATCCACTCAACGATAGCTTTGCCACTGCCAAACTCCAGCGGGACGCCGTCGCACTCATCGTCAGAGATGTAGCCACGCTGGTAGAGCTCCATGGCCGCAGCGATCGTCGCGGCAGCGCCAATGGCGTCTAGGCCCAGCTCGTTACACCAGAAGTTCGCCTCGATGATGGCGTCCAGGTCATGGACGTTGCAGCTGGCGCCAAAGGCCCACAGCGGCTCGTATTCCGGCCCGCCGATGACCTTATCGCCCATTTTGACCACCCGACCACAGCCAATGGTGCAGTGGTGGCAGTAGCTGTTGCGCACCAGACGGTCGGACGCCATGGTCTCGCCGCTGAAGCTTTCGGCCTCGGGGTCTTCGCCCTCCTGCCAGTTCTTTGTGGGCAGCGAGCCTACGCCATTGATGATGTTGACCAGAACAGCGGTACCATACGTAGGCAGGCCTTCACCCGTCACCGGATGCTCCTTGAGCTTCTTCGTATCTGCCTGAGAGATCTCCCGGAACTTATCCGGATCCTCAACTTCAATCTTCCTGTTCTCGGTCACCACATGGATGGCCTTCAGGTTCTTCGACCCCATGACTGCGCCGACGCCGGTTCGTCCTGCGGCGCGATCGGCCTCATTCATGACGGAGGCAAGCAGGCTTTGATGCTCGCCCGCCGGACCAATATTGAGCACGGATGAGTTCTTATCATCGCCGCCAAGCGCTTCGACAACTTCTTCGCTGGTCTTGCCCCAGAGCGCAGAAGCGTCTTTAAGCTCGACCTTGTCGTCATGAATGTCCAGGTACACCGGACTGGGCGCTTTGCCCTCAAAGATGATGCCATCATAGCCGGCGTACTTCAGCCATGAGCCAAAATGCCCGCCGCTGTTGCTGCAGGCGATCATATTATTCAGCGCACCTTTGGTGATGACCATGTAACGGTTGCCGGTCGAAGCCGTTGTTCCCGACAGGGGGCCCGCCATGACCAGCAGTTTGTTCTCCGGAGAGAGCGGATCGACCTGCGGGTCGATCTCATCTAAAAGTATCTTCGTACCAAGACCTCGGCCGCCGATATACTTGCGGGCCAAGTCCTCATCAAGCGCTTCAGTCTTGATGGTCCCTTCTGTAAGATTAACGCGGAGAAGCTTGCCGTTGTAACACTTCATACCTCTATCTCCTTTCGGCACGTCGACCGCGTGGAGCGCATATGAGGCAAAGCAGAAGCTGCAAAAACAGACGCTCAACTGCTGCGAAACGCGCCGCACCGGGTCGAGATTCCGTATGTCCCTCTTATTGTCCCACTTCTCAAGCCATGGCTCGTGATTTGCCCGAAAGTCCACAGACGAACGGTTCAGAGAACAGAGAGGGGACGCAGCGAAAAAGTTACGCGAAAGGAAACGCAGAACTAGTGAGGACGCAGCTGCACGGCAAGGACTTCTTCGTCCGGATTATCAGGCGTTGTCATCCAGTCAAGCACGCGCTTCAGGAAGTTGCTTGTCTCGGGCCTCTGGGGTTGCTCAAAAATTTGCTGGGGAGCGCCCTGCTCGCAGATCACGCCCTGCTCAAGAAAAACAACGTTATCGCTGATGTGCTTGGCAAAACTCATCTCATGAGTCGCCATGATAATCGTCGCCCCCTCGCGCTTCAGGTCGATAACCAGGTCGAGCACCTCGCCCACCAGGATCGGGTCAAGGGCGCTCGTGATCTCATCAAGCAGCAGGATCTTGGGGTTTGTGACGATGGCGCGCGCAATGGCAACGCGCTGTTGCTGGCCGCCAGAAAGCTGATCGGGATAGACGTCGCACTTGTCGCCGATGCCGATGCGCTCCAACATAGCGCGCCCCTGCTCCTCTGATTCAGCCTTGCTCATATGAAAGACCTTGCGACTGGCAAGGGTCACGTTATCAAGCACGGTCATATGCGGGAACAGATTGTAGTGCTGAAACACAATGCCGATCTGCGCCCGGACCTTATCGGCGTCAGCGCCTGGATCAGTGATATCGACCCCGTCAAGCAGGATCTGGCCGTCATCGATCTGCTCCAACAGGTTGATGCAACGCAGCAGCGTCGACTTGCCGGATCCCGAGGCGCCTATCAAGCTCACGACTTCGTGTTCATGGACCGTCAGGTCGACGCCCTTAAGCACAACATTGTCGCCAAAGCTCATACGGACATTGCGCGCCTCAAGCATGGGACGACCACTCGTCGCAGCCGATGTTACAAGCAGCTCACTGGCCGCCATGGCGCTTCGCGCGTTCTCCCGCTCTGCCACCTACACCACCCCCGACGACTCTTCACGGCGCCGCCTGCGCGCCGCGTACCAGTCCGTGATCCGAATAACTGGCCAACTCATCGCGATGAACAGGCAACTGGCCACGACATACGGAGTAAAGTTGAAGCTCAGCGCAACCTGAATTTGCGCGGCGCGTACCGCGTCGATAATGCCAAGCACCGAGATCATACCGACGTCTTTCTGCAGCGCCACAAAGTCGTTCATGAGCGGCGGGATGACCTTGCGAATCGCCTGGGGCAAAACTACCAGACGCATGGTCTGCCCATAAGTCAGTCCCAACGAACGCGCGGCTGCGCGCTGCGAAGGATGGATAGACAGAATGCCCGCGCGAATGACTTCCGCCACATAGGCTGAATAGTTGATCGTAAGCGCTATCCACCCCAGCAGAAAGACATTGATGCGCCCAAAGAGACCCAAACCGGGAATACCAAAGCCCACCAGGTAGAGCACGAGCAAGAGCGGAATGCCGCGGAACAGGTCAGTATAGGCGGCAGAGAGAAAACGCAAAGGAAAAGTCACGGGACTCTGCAGCGTGCGGGCGATAGCAAGAAGCGTCGATACAATCGCAACCGTTATTGCCGCGCAAATCAACATATAGATGTTTTGTACAAGACCTTTGGCCACCACTGGCAGCGACGCTTTAAAGTAATGCCAGCTAAAAAAGGTCTGCTTAACCGCTTGCCAACCAGACGAACGGGACAAAATCACTATAATGACGACCGCCAGCACAAGCGTGCTGAACAGACTGATGGCAACCGACTTGCCCGTCTGTTTGCGCCGAAATACGCGACGCTGGAGCTCAAGCTCGCTTATGCGGTACTCTTCTTGGGCCTCAAAGGGGTCGTTATCGCGGATATGCTTTTTCATATAAAGGAAGGATCCCACTCAAAGAAGGGCGCCGACAATATCCAACCAGGGTACTGCCGACGCCCTTTCTTGGCAAACTTTACTTAAGCATCGGGATGCTACCGCCGGACAGGAGCCACTGATTCTCGAGCTTTGACAGCGTGCCGTCAGACCTCAGCTCGTCAACGGCCTTGCTTACCGCAGAAGTCAAAGGTGAGTTCTTTGGCAGCAGGCAGGCAAGTTGGTCGCCCTGAGTGTCCTCGCTGGGCAGCTCGCCGACGATCTTGCTGTTATCAAGCTCGGCGCCCGTGATGTACCAGGCGGTGGGGATATCGACCACGATGGCGTCGATCTGACCAGACTTCAGCGCCTGAACCGCTGTATCGTTATCGTTAAAGGGGCTCACGTTTTTGAACAGCCTCTGCGCAAGCGTCAGGCTGGTCGAGCCGGCGGCAACGCCGATCTTTGCATCCTGAAACGCCGCGACCGTAGTCGCGCTGGCATACTGACTGTTGCTGTAAGTAACGATAGCCTGCGCGGTCGTATAGTACGGCGATGAGAAGTCGACGACCTTCTGACGCTCGGGCGTGATGCTGTACTGCTGAAGATTGAGGTCGAAGTTCTTTGGACCCGGGGCGATAGCGGCGTCAAAGTCAGTGCGTACCCAGACGACGTCTGAATTCTTAAAGCCCATCTTATTTGCGATGGCGTAAGCGACCGCGGCCTCGAAGCCCTTACCGGACTCTGGCTTGTTGTCCTCGACCCAGGGGCTGTAAGCGGGCTGACCGGTGGCGATGGTGAGCTTACCGGCGGTCAGCGTTTTAAGACTGGAAGTACTGGAATTGCTTGTGGTGTTAGATGTGTTGCTCGCAGGTGTTGAGCTTCCGCACGCGGCAAGCCCAACGGCAGACAAAACAAGCAGCGCCACACATATAAGGGACAGAACTTTTTTTGACATGGGGTTCTCCTTATCCCACAAGGCAGTGGAGCGCAGGGGTCCGCCGCCAGCCAATGTTATACCGACTTCCAGTATAGGCGAGCGACTGGCCCCGTGCGTGACAATTTTGGATTATTTATCGATACTTATAAGCTTCACATCAAAGCAGAGCGTTGAGTTTGGCGGGATGGCGCTGCCGGAGCCCTGAGATCCGTAGGCCAGTTCGGGCGGAATAATGAGCGTGCGCTCGCCGCCGACCTTCATGCCCACGATGCCCTGGTCCCAACCAGCAATGACCGCTCCCACGCCGATCTGCGTCTGGAAGGGCTGACCGCGATCGACCGAGCTGTCAAACTTCGTGGTCTTATTGCCGTCAACATACAGCCAGCCGGTATAGTCAACAGTGACTTTGTCGCCAGACTTGACCTCAGCCCCGTCGCCAACCTTCGTATCGGTGATATCGACCTTCGCGTTGGCCGCCGCCTTGCCCTCTTCAGTGCGCGGAGCAACCGTAGGCTTGCCATTGATGCTCAGCAGCTTCAGGGTAAACTTCAGCGTCGCGTTGGCCGGAATGACGCCATTGCCAGCACCCTGAGCGCCGTAGGCCAGATCGGGAGGGAGGATCAGCGTGCGCTCGCCGCCGACCTTCATGCCCACAATGCCTTCTTCCCAGCCCTTGATCAGCGATCCGTCGCCGACCTTAAACGCCAGAGGCTCGCGCCCCGTCTGCAGGGAACTGTCGAACTGTGTGCCTTGCTTACCGTTGGTATAGAGCCAACCGGTGTAGTCGACTTCGACGGTGTCGCCATTTTTGACCGCGACGCCCGTGCCAACCTTCGTGTCAGTGATCTCCAGGCCAGAAGCCGTTGTGGTCGTATTGCCACAGCCGGTCAGGAGGAGCGCCAGCGCCATAAGCAGCGCAAGAGTGGCGCCAACAGCAATGCGTAAACGTGGACGAGTCATGGAGAGTTCCTTTCGGTAAAAGAGCAGTGAAAATGCTTGCGTGTTTTACTCATTTCGATAAAACGCGATCAACGTCGTCTGAGTAGGAAAAGTGGGTTTTTCGCGAAGGAGCGTACTGTTTGGGTACGCGCACTGAGCGAAAGTTCCGCTTTGACGCCCTCAGACGGCGTTCAGCGTGTTTTACTCATTATATACTGAGTACATGACTATACTCATGGCCTTCATAGAAGGAATTATTACCTTTGTCTCCCCCTGCCTGCTTCCTCTGCTGCCGGCCTACTTGTCATACTTTGCAGCCGAAGGCGACAACGAAGGGAGCGGCGAGCAGGGCGAAGGACCCGCTGGCGCTGGGTCAGACGGGGAGCGCGCCGCCCCAGGCGGCGCAAGCGGCGCGGGCAGACAGCGTCGCACGGTGCTGGCCGCGCTCTGTTTCATCGCCGGCTTTACCGTGGTCTTTGCGCTCCTGGGCGTTTTCGCGGGAGCGATCGGCGGGCTGCTGGCACGCTGGCGTTCGGTCGTCAACCTCGTCTGCGGCGTAGTGATGGCGCTCTTTGGCCTGAGCTATCTGGGGCTCTTCCGGCTGCCCTTTTTCCGCGGCGGCGTGAGGGCCCCTGCGCGCCGGACAGGCCGGCTCCACCTGTGGCGCAGCTTCGTCTTTGGCCTGAGCTTCTCGCTTGCCTGGACGCCCTGCATCGGGGTCTTCCTCGGCTCGGCGCTGGCGCTGGCGGCAAGTCGCGCCTCGTGGCTGGAGGGCCTGTTGCTGCTACTCTGCTACGCGGCGGGGCTGGGGCTGCCACTTTTGCTGGCCGCGCTGCTGATCGCTCAGCTTAGAAGCAGTCTGAGCTGGTTAAAGCGCCATAACCGGTTGATTACTCGCGTAAGCGGCGCGCTGCTGGTCATCGTTGGTATACTGTTGGCGGCGGGTTGGCTGGGAACCTGGGTCGCGCGCTTAAATGTTGTGAATTGGTAGGAGGTACGGGCATGAACCCGCGTCAAAGTAAAATGGTCCCGATTCTGATCGCCGCGATACTGGTCATCCTGGTCGCAGGGGCGCTCATTATCTATGCGCGTTATAGTAACACGGTCACTGACCGCAATCCGGCGCCCAGCGCAGAGACGACCAGCACGTACAGCACACAAGGGGAGCCCGACGCAGCGACGCCTGCGCCAGATACCAGCGGCTCCGGTGTTCCCGGTGTCTCTACCACCGCAGGCGATAACGGCCCGGACTTCACGATGACTGACGCCAATGGCGCCGCCCTTAACCTGTCTGACTTCAAGGGCCTGCCAGTCATCCTCAATTTCTGGGCCAGCTGGTGCCCTCCGTGTCGCGCGGAAATGGATGGTTTCCAGAAGATGTATGACAAGTACGGCGATCAGGTCAACTTTGTCATGGTCAATGTTGGCGGACAGGGCGACACCGTAGCAAGCGTTCAGAAGTTCTGCAAGGATAACGGCTATACCTTCCCCGTGTACTTTGACACCCAGGGCGCGGGAACCACCGTCTATGGCGTCACCGGCATCCCCGAGACGGTGTTTCTCGACGCCTACCAGAAAAGCTATGGCAAGGTCGTCGGCAGCATGCCAGAAGACGTCCTCGCCCGCGGCATGAAGATCCTGACGCAGAACCAGTAACCGATATATTCGGGATCAGCAGAGGGCCCCTGTCACTTAGAACCTGATGCGGACCGTCGTTCCGCTCCCCTGCTCGCCTTCTTGCTCGCTTTCCAGCTCGACGATCGCGCCGTGGTGGGCGGCGATGTGCTTGACGATCGAAAGGCCCAGGCCGGTGCCGCCCGTCTCTTTGGAGCGCGAGCGATCAACGCGATAGAAGCGCTCGAAGATGCGCTCGCTGTCGGCGACGGGAATGCCGATGCCCGTGTCGATGACCTCGATGACCGGACCTGCCGCCTCCCGGACGGCGCGCACGGTAACCGTTCCATCCACGCGATTGTATTTGATGGCGTTATCCACCAGGTTATAGAGCAGCTCGAACATCATATTGCGATCGGCGTTAAGCTCGACTGACTCCCCGGCCGCGCCGAGCGTCACCTGGGCGGCGACCGCTTTGCTCTCAAGACTTGCCAGCACGTCGGTGATAACGCCCTGAACTTCGAAGCGCTGCATCTTAGGCTCGTCGCTCTCGTCGAGCTGTGACAGGCGCATGACGTCTTCGATCAACTCGAGCAGGCGCTGGCCTTCGATGCGGATCGAGGCGCCAAAGTCCGCGACGTCGTTGGGCTTGACCAGTCCGTTTTCCAGCAGCTCCGCGCGCCCGACGATCGAGGTCAAAGGCGTCTTCAGCTCGTGCGAGACATTGGCGGAGAACTGGCGGCGCAACTTGTCGGCCCGCTCGCGCTGCTCGATATAGGGGGCGAGCTCCTCATAGACGACCTTGCCTGAGGCCCCGCTGCCAGGGCCGCTCTCCAGACCGCCTTCGGCGATCGGCCTTACCAGCGAGCGCGTCAGGCCGCGCGCGACCGCCAGGCTGATCAGCAGGACGCAGATGACGACGACCAGGATCACCGGGAGCTGACGAAAGAACAGTCCGTAGACGGTGTCGGTCGTCTCTGCCACGCGCAGCACCCGCCCGTCCTGCAGCAACTTAGCGTAGTAGTAGGTTTTCTTGCCGATGGTCGCCGACTGGCGCTCGGCCTGGCCGGCGCCGGTGGCGCGCGCCTCCTTGACCTCGGGGCGGTTCGCGTGGTTGCCCATGGTACTGGTCTGCGCCTGCGAGTCAAAGAGCGGCGTGCCGTCAGCGGCGATCAGCGTGATGCGAAACGGCGCGTCGGCCAGCGCGAGCGTGCGCAGGGTCGTCACGTCGTCAGATTCCGGGTTCTTGCCCCAGTCAAGGGTCTGCGCGATCAGCAAGGCCTGCGAGCGCACGCCGCCGCGCACCTGAAGAGCGATCTCGTTATAGAGCACCGCCGTGAAGCACACAGAAACGAGCGCCACGCTGATGATGACCACCACCGCAATGCGGCGAAAAATGGTACGGCGCATGCTGATCATAGATCGGCCTTATAGCCCACGCCGCGCACGGTCTGGATGACGTCTGCGCCCGCGCCCAGCTTCTTGCGCAGCGTGCGCACGTGCATGTCGACGGTGCGCGTCTCGCCCTCGAAGTCAAAACCCCAGACCTCGCGCATCAGTCGATCACGCGAGACTACCAGGCCCGGGTGGTGAAAGAGATAGGCGAGCAGCTCGAACTCCTTGTAGGTCAATGTAACAGGCTCACCACCCACCGTGACCTTGCGACGGTCAAGCGAGAGTTGCACGGCGCCCAGGCTCAGCTCATCGGGGTGCTGCTGCGGCAGGCGGCGCAGGGCCGCCTTGATGCGCGCGATCAGCTCCAGAACAGAGAAGGGCTTTGACACATAGTCGTCAGCGCCCAGGTCGAGCCCCTTGACGCGATCGTATTCCGTGCCTTTTGCCGTCAGCAAGATAACGTAGAGAT
>Ga0123357_10001870_pt1 | contig 22865 bp, 15 predicted proteins | sample TergutEmb28metaG_FD_89873 | JGI IMG/M metagenome (GOLD analysis project Ga0123357, IMG submission 89873) | Embiratermes neotenicus P4 segment gut microbial communities from Petit-Saut dam, French Guiana - Emb289 P4 | ecosystem: Host-associated > Arthropoda: Insects > Digestive system > Gut ... | reverse complement strand
TTGATTCTTTTCTTTATCTAGTTTTGTTATTCCAAGTAAGTGTCTCAAAAATTTCATCTGTGCTGCTTCTAAACGTTGTTCCTCCCTTTTCTTCAGTACCCAAGCTTCACTTCCAAATTTCAACGCTGCTTTAGCTGTAATGTTGATATAAAAGCGTAAAACTTTAAAATTGTGTGAATACAATATATCAAGTGTCAACTTTCTGGGAATGAGATATAGATTTCTTACAATGTCGTGTACAGTACTGATTTATGTTCTTTGCCTTATAGGACTTTATAAGGCTGTGTTTGGACGGTGTACAAGTCCTATTTGTCCAGTACAGATAACACTAATGGATGACTAACATTTAAAAAATCGTATTTTTATTTCTCGTCCCGTATCTCTAGTTGTCTTTGTTTTTTTTAATAAAATAACGCTAAGTCTGCTATCCCGTTTGGATGCACACATATGTAAATTATTACGGAAGAATAACAACCAACTAGATGCCACTTATTATTTTATTGTACTTCTTATAGGTTCAACGTGTTTCGGGCACTACTATGCCCATCATCAGGAGCTCGCGACTATAATGTTGATTACCACATTGGTCGTTTCGTTCTTCGTTTGCTGTAGGTTGGAGGTTAGGTGCGGTTAGGCTGGAGTAGTGTCCGTGCTGCAGCCTAACCGCACCTAACCTCCAACCTACAGCAAACCAAGAACGAAACGACCAATATGGTATTCAACATTATAGTCGCGAGCTCCTGATGATGGGCATAGTAGTGCCTGAAACATGTTGAGCATATAAGAAGTACCATAAAATAATAAGTGGTATCTAGTTAGTTTTTATTCTTCAGTTATCACAATGATGCACGGTCCAACAAACATCAAATATGTAAATTATGTTCAGACTGTCCGGGTTTTGCCTCTGAATTTAAGGAGAGCGATATATTACCCAAATGTGTGTTACGCGATTCTGCACAGCACATTGGTATTGATGTTGCTTACTGCAGATACAGATGGACTGTTTAAAGTTAATAAACTTTGCAGATTCTACGTCACATACAAATTTTGCTATAAAAGCTAACGAACAGTGCCAGTGTTACCATGAAAAAAGATAAGGACCCGATCTATTGTAATAGTATTTCGTTAAATATACGTAATACTGACCACATGACGGAGTCATTATGGCAAAACTGCTGCGTAGTAACTGAAAAACACCGAGTCGTAGCGAGAATATTGTGTGTGTGTGTGTGTGTGTGTGTATAGAGTACATGCCACTGATGGATTCGAAAATCCGCCTATGTACCGTCTACATCTGATGCGAAGGAAATGCCACAACCCTGAAGTTAGTATCAGTTTTAGTGTGTTATTTAAGGTTTAATGTCATACGTCGAGTGTTCTGACAGGCGCAAATATCTATTGAAAAGGAATCGATCAAAGAAAATCAGAAAGACTGTTTCTGCTGACAGACAAGGTCATTAGGATTATTATACTATACTGACAACAGTTTGTTCTTCTACTTGTTCCTTCCCGAACACGTAAACTTCGTTGCAGCGAATACTGTATTACGCATAATACGAGCCGGGGTAGCGTGGTTCGTACAGTGACTGGGCTGTGGTCTGGACGTCCGTGGAATCGTCGATCGATTATCGGCAAGGACAGAGTAGATGTATCTCTTCTTCAAAATGTTCCGACCGTCTCTGGGACCAACCCAGTTTCATTGTAATTGTTATCAGATGATTCTTTCCCTGTGGTAAAGCCACGGGGGGCGTGAAGCTGATCACTCATTTCCGTCTAGTTACTAGGTTCACAATGACGGAAGTACACCCTCACACATCACGTGACTTCATGGCGTGCACAGGGACAACGTGACCTTTCTCTTATACCTGGAAAAGCTTTTCTTAACGAAGCATAGTACGGACAACGACAAGCATTTCTAACTACAAGGTGTTTCTTTGGCGGTCAACAGGCATAAATTATTCAAGATATTCCCTGACGTTATTAAATCTTGTGATTAATCCACTACCATAAACGCCCGATGTTTGACTCTTCCTGATGTGATACAACATTTAGTGTGAACTCCCCGTTTCCCGACATATGCTGATGTTACATTGATATACGCCTACGAACTACATACATTTAATAGCCTATTAAAATGGTGTGGCGTTACAGGTCAGCCTGGCTCACAGGTCCAGGTTCATGGATCTTATTTGCAAGAGGTTAAACAGTAAAGTTCCGGAAGTCGGCTATAGGAACAGCATCACATGAAATAAAATACAACTTTTGTTTTACTTCAAAGAAATTTCCTTTGCGTTCGACAGACTTTTACATCTTTCTGAAAGTTGCACAGAACAGTTACGGACGGCGTCTAAAGGAACTGCATTTTATTCAATGGTTATGCTCTTCTCGATATCCTCGGTGTTCTGAAATCTTCCTTTGAGGGCGGATTTTACTTCAGGGAACAGAATAAATCGGTTGTCTAGTAAACAAGGTGGATGGCTACCTCCAAAACTCCGCGATTCGTCAGAAGAGCTGCACCATTCAGGGCAGAACGAGCATGGGCATTGTCATACAAAAGAAGCAAACCACCTTTCTCTCGACACTGCGGCCTCACTCTCGAAATCCGTTCCAGTAAACTTCTCGAGCTCAAAATCTTTGCGGATCAAACATTCTACACAGAAACGTTTTCAACATCTTTTTGATCATCTACTTACACAAGCGAAACGTTTTGGCTATCGGTAATGATTCCGTTCTTCACTCCATACGCTGACGTTATATTTCACTATCATACTAATAACCCTCGGACTCATCTCCACTAACGATGCAGTTGAGAAAGCGTGGAACAAACTTCGGACCGATCCTCCCCTTTTACAAATCTTGATGACGAATCTAACGAATCGTCTCCCGTTTAATGTTCAGCTAATCCATCATGGTTTAGGGGTCATTTGTCCATGTTTGACTATCAATGCACGAACTTCGCAACTGTTCCCGGACTTTGAGCAGTTGACAGCCACCCAACCCGTGGACCACCTTCGAGGTTCACTCACCCCTCTCCGAATCTTTTAAACCATTCGCATACACGCTTATGAAATACAACTTCGTTTCCATGAATGGTTTCAGGCATTTTATGTATTTCTATAGCTGTGTTCAGAGTCGAAAACAAAATTTTATGCTCGTTCGCTGCTCCATCACAACAAACGAAAACATAACTCACGCGCAGGGCTACTACGAATGAACTCTTTGAGGAACTTTCTTTTCAGTAACCCCCGGCAGTCACAAGAAGAAATAATAGAAACCGGCTCGAATTGCTCTATGCACCAAATCATACAAACGCGATAGCATCAATCTCGGAACTCTGTTGTATGACATCGTAGATATCTGGTAGGACTCCTGTGACAGGATATCGGCCCACTGCAAGGCCTGTTCGTAAAGTGGAGAACACAGGCACTGACCGACGTAGACGCATATCCATTCCCCGACCGGGATTCGCACCCATGATACCAGTGTGCGGGGTGTAGAAGACATAACACCGCTTATGCCGTGCGGCCACTGTGGCCAGCACCTAAGTACTTGGCAAACTAATTCACTCGCTTTAAAATTTCCAAAATTCCCAACACCGGTAATGGTTTTTAGGAGCTTTCACAAAATTTCGAAAAGTGACTATGAGCTTCGTTATGTGTCTGTCCGTCCGCATGAAACAACTCGGCTCCCAATCGACGGTTTTCCATGATGCTTCTTATTTGAGTCTTTCACGAAAATCTGTCGACAGAATTGAAGTTTCGTTAAAATCTGACAAGAAGAATGGGTACGTTACATGAAGACCTGTGAACATTTATGATAACATATCGTTAAATTTATCTTAGAATGAGATGTTTCAGACAAATGTTGTAGAGAAAATCAGAGCACACGTTTTATGTTCAGTAACGTTTTTCCGAAAATCGTGCCGTTTATTAGGTACTGTGGAAAAATATGGTAGAACCAGACATGTCACAGATGACAATATAATAACGCCGGTTGCGCACTGTATGCTGGATAACTAAGGCCACACACACACTCATAGTATGAAATACTTACATTTCCACGGTAACAGTGGTTACGCGAATGCGCCTCAATGTTACGTGTATACGCACACGTACATTGCCTCTCTTGTTCTCTTTGCAACCATGTTCAGACCGGCTGTGGGATACTCCCAACCCCAAGAGCCGTGAGCACTGGAGATCTTTTGCTGGCAGCAAAATGACTGGATATGAACTGACAACACACCTCATACTACAGCCGTACTTCACTCCCACGCAGCTTCATGTTGTGGAGCGTAGGCACACGGACACTATAATGTGAAGGTTCCACACGATGGTCCTGTACAAATATACAAAATAGGAAAAGTACTATTTAATTAAATGACACATTGGCCTGTTTAAAGTTCATCAGTGAGTCAGTTCTTAATATTAGCTAGACAGTGAAGTAAAAATGTCTTACCCTCCAATGAAAAAGAACTACACACCGAAGCTGGGTTACTGGTATAGAAAAGTATTAACTGTTTGGGTTTCTGGTCATATCTAGTTGTGGGTATGATGAAAAATACTGTGCATTAAAATAAACTAGACTGGAATGCATGATCGCAAAAATAGGTTTACTAGCTGAGAAAATATAAATATTGGCCTAATGGTGGCCTAGTCAGGCCGATAGTTGTGATAGATGGAGTACATATTTTATTTCATTTTAATATGGTACTTTAAACACAACGGGAAGTCCTCTGCAAAGATTAGCTGAGAAAGCAGAAAAATCTTTAAAACATGTAAATTTAATTGCAGCCTTCAAGAACTTGGGATCGAAGGCAGAACAGCTGCTGGAAAAGAAGAAACATGATGTTGAGGACATAGCAAATCAGAAAAAGCAAGTGGCAAGTGAGATGCTGGAGGAACAAGCCAAGAAAACTGGAGATGCTATCTGGTCGACGAAATCAGAGCTGGAAACTGCGGCTGTAGGTGGGGCGATGGATGCCAAACACACAGCTGTTGATGCATTGGATGAGGAATTCGGTAAAGCAGAGAAGGCAGTGGACAGTACCATCGAACAGGCCAGTGCAGCAGTGGACACCAAGATGAAGGAAGCAGACAAATTTATTGATGAGAAGAGAGAGCAGGTGCATCAAGTGGTAAAAGACACAACACAAAAGGCAGCTGAGACCAAAGATGAGGCATCAGCATCCATCCTTGGCAAGGCAAAAGGCGTACTCAATTGTAAGTATGGTTTAATAAAAGGGTAGCACTTTATTTCTTTGATAGTATTTGTATGTACAGTAAACCCACTCTTTGACCACTCTTAAGTACTGGCATGGCTAAGGGAGCACTTTGTTTCTTCTATATTTATTGTTTGTACTGTAAAACCACCCTTTGACCACTGTAACTACTGGCATGGTGGTTGACAAAGGAAACCACTGTCATGAGATATCCACATGGTCCAAAATTTTTAAATCCTGAATTCGTACATTGTAATCTGCATTGAACAGTCCATGAAACAAGGACAGTATGTCTTTGTACATGGACATACTGGGCATAAATATGTGAACTCCCAGCTTGTGTGGTCCACTTTAAAACTTGCTTGGTAGTTGCTAAATCTGTTTCTTCAAAGACTGTGTGATTAATTTCTGATCTGATGGTAATGAGGGATGGCTTCTCTGATTTTCTCACATTTCAAGTAATGAGCATTTAAAACCAAGTTCCATTCTCTGGTTAAACACTAAGTTACAGTCTCCTTTACAAAATCAGTCAGTTAAGGACCTACAGGAGGAAAAATTTCTGTTTGTTCATGGATCACATGAATCATATAAATCTGACCCATGGTCGGGGATCCCGTTTTTTATAACCAAAAGAGCAGGACACATAATAAAATTTAGGAGTCATGGGGAGAGGTTCATAAGACAAAATTATTTACTCCATAACATGTAAGTTTTCTTCATAATTATTTCAGTTAACACTTTATGCATGTTTTAAAAAAACTCTGCCACTTTCTGTTCCAGTTCCATTTTTAATTAAGCTACCACTTTGTGTATTTTAATTTCAAAAACATATAGACACATGACAATACATTCAACTTCATAAGTACAACCAAAGAAATTAATGTCAAAATGTAAGGACATAACGTATATTATATTTCAATAATAATCTATTAAAATACCCATTTAACGTTTTATCTTACCCCTACCACGCATATTTAATTTTGATTCTTTTGAGAGGATTATCTTCCATGTATAATTTGAAGAATAACACGTCAAGATGTTATTCATGCATCTTTGATGGAATATAACAAAGCACATTTCCATCTACTTTATAAATGGAGGGTATATGCATAAAATTATATATACGTGTTGTGTGTGTGTGTGTGTGTGTGTGTGTATAAAAGTGAACACACACACACACACACACACACATATATATATATATATATATACACATAAATAAATAATTATTTATTTAAAGGAGCACTATAGTTATAAGAAGGCTGGGATAACATACACAGTACAGTGACTTGCTGCGGGATGGATGGTCTGGGGATTGAATGCTGGTGGGGTTAGATTTCACATTTCGTCCAGACAAGCCCTGAGGCCCATCCAGCCTCCTGTACAATTGGTACCGAGTCTTTCGCAGGGGTAAAGCAGCCAGGGCATGGTGCTGACAACCCTCCTACTACTCCTCCTCCTAGTGAAAGGTTGCGAATAGGTAACAGCTATACCTCCACCTGCCGTCTGCGCCAGCATAGGCATATCACTGAGTGACCTTTACCTTTTCTATATTTTTAAACAGAAATTGTTTATATTGCTATATTTTAATATCATATTTGTCCAATGGTTGGCAACTTGGACATAACATTTTAAACTGTACAGAAAGGCAATGTGAAACATTAAGATCTTATCCATATGGATAGTAATTAAAGCTGTATACATGATTTTCTATAGTATTTGGTAATAAAAAACATGTAGTACAGTTTGACAAACATGCAATTTTTTTAATGTTTAAGTTGTGATTAACGGTTTTTCTCGTTTCTTAATGTTTGTAACTGATCAGTCAATGAAAATGTCGGCGTGATTTATTAATATTACTGAAAAATGATGAAGATAAAACTTAGGATATACAGATAAAAAAAAACGAAAAGAAATGATAAAACATGGAAAAATGGGATCCCTGTCCATGAGTAAAATGCAGTGTTTGGGGTTTGAAGCATACAGTACAAACAGCAACCACAGTGCTTTAAAGGTTTAAAAAGGACTGAATATATGTCTGTAAGATGTAAAATGTAAAGTGTGTAAAGTACAGTTGCATCCATTTAAGAAACATCATCCTGAACTTTCCACGTGAAGAACCTATGTTCTTCCCATGTCAAAGCACAAGGCATGAATGATAAAAATGAAATGAATATGTTTTTTTAATGCTTGAAAAAAGTAAATGTGAGCTATGAAAGTATGTGCAAATATAGTGTCAGGAAGACATGAATACCTGGTCACCACATTTTAAGGATATAACTTGACCTGCATACATTTGGATTTACAGAGCAACAGGCATGTTATAACATTCACCATAATAACAGGCACATTTATAACACATAGTCATAGAATTTTAATTTTTCTGTCTTGCTGTCTTGTTTCAGTTTAATTTGAAATGATGCACAGAACAGACCATGCTGCTACCAATTCATAACTGCGTGCATCAAGAGAAAGTCAACTTTTCTGCCTTCTCCTGCCTCTCTATTTGCTTTATGTGTTATCAGTGGCTCCCAATGGAGGACAGTAAACCTGTGCATTCTATTATTACTGCATTAACAGAAGACTGCACGGCCAAGTTACCCATTAAATTCCACAGTACTGGAAAAATGAACTGCATTCTTCTGGGTTATTATGCAGTGAGTAGTGGTAATTTCTTACCAACATTTCGGGACAAACTGTCAGTACCATCTTCAGGGGTCAAGAATCCAAAAGGTCTGTATCATAGGTAAGAAATTACCACTACTCGCTGCATAATAACCTAGAAGAGCACAGTTCTCATCTACTTCATGGTGGAAGCCTGAAATCATGCAACATAATTGTTATTAGCAAGGGAGTACAAATATCCCTGTTTGTTAACGCAGGGTAATTTACAAGAGTGACTAGAAGCTGTTTTTTTTTAAATTATCACTAAAATGGCGAGATGTAACCTGATTTTAAAGTCCCAGTAATTAACCAACTTGATGCACAAAATCTTGTTTTATAATAAGTTTATTAAACGCCTCTACATGTTTTGAGCACTACGTGCTCATTATCAGGAGGTCAAAATTGTATATACAGCATCTGGTATCATCACACCTGTAGGTGGCCGTCTCGTGCACAGGTTGAGAGAAGAACCTGTGCACGGGACAGCCACCTACAGGTGTGATGACACCAGATGCTGTATATACATTGACCTCCTGATGATGAGCACATAGTGCTTGAAACATGTAGAGGCATTTAATAAACTTATTATAAAACAAGATTTTGTGCATCAAGTTGGTTAATTACTAGGATTACAATGAGATGCACGGTCAGTAAAACATCAAAATCTAATTTTAAAAGTTACCAAATATTGTTCCAATATGGAAAATCTTTTCACAAACCCTGAAAATAGAACAATGAACCTAAATAACACATGTATATATTCAGTAACTGAATGAAGCTCATTGTACTTTTTGAAACATCTCTCATTATCACATTTAAGAGACTGCAAACCCAGTAACTCTCTTCCTTGAGAAATGTTGGCCTAAAAATATGAGAATTATTAAACAGTATCAAGATCAGATATATGATTTTGATGCTGCAATACTTTGTCATATTTTACTGATTACACTGCCAACTGCATGGTGAAAGAACAATTAACAGCCTAATTCCTTTCATTTCAATAGGTTATAGAACACCAAACCACGTGAGGTGACAGACCATTCACAAACTTTTAGACTTCCAAAGAAATGTTTTTAGTAACTTTCAAAATCAAATAGACAGAAGAAATGGCTGTTGGTGTCTAAACAGAGTTTCAGATAAATTTATGTTACCATCAAGGGCATGCTTCTTCATCATAACCAATATTATGAAAAACTTCTTACATTTATAGAGCTCATGTGGAAACTGTGAGGATATTGTGATCAACAACACACTCAAGAAGGTCATTTATACTTAAACACAGTGATAAAAGGGAACATCCAAAGTAAGGAAACCTTAATAAACTCAGAAAAGAAGAATAATAGTAAAAATAGAAGAAAAACAAAAGAGAGACACAAGAGAAATGAAATGTAATATCGAATATGTCTAAAGTTGAAGAATTTGGCAGAAAAAGAAGGTCTGAAACGTGATCTTTTCAACACTTCATCTTGCGTCTAAAATAATCTGTTGCATATAATACAAAATTTGAGGTTGTGACAGTAGTGTTGCTAAAGATTCAACTTTTCTGTGATGTTATGCCCCACCATTAGGTAAACAGTTTAGTAGTCGAATATTTATCCAGCATAGCATCCCAGAAGATTTCAATCTTCTGTTATGTGTAAATTACAATCCTATGATATTCTACAGACACTATTTCAAACGCTTGTCACATTTTATCCGTATAAAAAAATTATGTTTTGCTAGTAATCCATACAAATAGAACAGTATCTATTCTATAATGTAGTCTGTATTAATCTGTTTCTCTTGGAGTTACTATTAATAATCCTCACAGTTTGTAAGAAAGTAATAATTTATGTATCTGGTTCTAATGTTCAAGCTCCAGTTGACTGACTTAAAATTTAAATTTCTTCAGAGAATGACACAAAACCTGCCACAATAAGAGATTTTGATAGCACAAAATAATAATTCAAATGTTGCCTTTTATCGTAGCTTAAATGGGTATGAGTTTAACGGCTTGTGTCATGAAATGTGTACTAGATATTTTGTTAAATGTTATATAGAAGCTATTTTTGCCTCAATAAAGGTTAAGTTTCAGAAACATTATTTAAATCTGTTTCTGTTTGAAGAAGACCCTTAATTGTACAGAATCATCATATTTATTTTGAACTCAAGTCACTTTGTTGCCATGAAATATAAGAATTTGTTTTTTAACTTACAACAGTTAACATATATATTACTGTGGATTTTTGGCATGTTTAAGATTACTCTCTTCTCGGATATGATGCTGTGTAGTCAGCTTTCTCCCAACATTTCGGAAGAAACTGCTGTCTCAACTTGCAAGGTAAAAGGCAGTAGCAATAGCAGGCATGTTCATATGCAGAGGAAATCCCAGTATGGACTTTGATGTAACAGGTACAGCACTGATCATATAATCTGCATTTGTCAAATACTTCAGAGGGAATGGGAATGAGGCAGTGTATCAGATAGTTATAGCCTATAATTCAGTTGTGAGGGAGGTCTTGTATAATATTCTCACTGAGTGCTGTATTCCCATGGAAACTGTATGGCTAATAAAAATGGGCCTGAATGAAACCTATAGGAGAGTCTGGGTAGGAAAACATTTGCCTTGTGTGTGCCCTATGAGGAATGGTTTGAAACAAAGATGCTTTATAACTACTGCTCTTCAACTTTGCTTCAGAATATGCCATTAGGAGGTATTTACGACATAACCAACAAATAAACAATATAGTTGCGAATATAATTGACTGCATAAGGCTACCACACATGATCATTACATTATGATACAGTTGTAATTCAACTAATCGTTTCAAGAATTGTACCATTCTACTGTATTTTATTGAAAGCTTATTTTATTACCACATTGTATATTACTGCAACACTACATGTAATAGCAACCATATATTAATTACTTGGTAACAATATTATTTTAGCACTTTAAGTGTATGTACTAATGGACTGCATTTTAAGTGCCATGTAACTTTGTTTTAACAGAAGAAATCCCTGACGATGATGAATTCAGTCACTGAAACATGTAGGAGTATTAAATATGTTGTGCACTTGTTTGTTATATGTTGTAAATATATGCAAAATGCATAGTACACACAATTTCAAGATGCCATTAGGAGGGTTCAGGAAAACCAGGAGGGCTTGAAATTAAGTGGTACACATCAGTTTCTAGTTTATGATGATGATGTTAATGTATTGGGAGGAAGCGTACATACTATAAAGAAAAACACAGAAGCTTTAGCAATTTCTAATAAGGAGGCTGGTCTGGAAGTGAATGCTGAGAAAACTTAAGTACATGGTCATGTCTCCAGAGAAGAATACAGGACAAAATCACAGTATAAAGATGATATACAGAACTATAATTCACCTGTTGCGTTCCATGGGTGTGACACTTGGTCGCTCACACTCATGGAGGAACATAGGCTGAGGGTGTCTGTGAATGGGGTACTGAGGAGAATGTTTGGGCCTAAGAGTGATGAGGTAACAGGGGAGTGGAGAAAACTACATAATGAGGAGTTTAATGATATGTACTGCTTACCAGATGTTTTTTTAGATGATCAAATCAAGAAGAATTTGATGGGCGGGGCATGTAGCACGTATGGGAGAGAGGAGGGGTACATACAGCATTGTAAATCAAGAAGAATGAGCTGGGTGGGGCACGTAGCACATATGAGGCAGAGAAGAGGCACATCCAGGGTTGTAAATCAATAAGAATGAGATGGACAGGGCATGTAGCACATGTTGGGGAGAGAAGAGATATATCCAGGGGTTTTGGTGGGAAAACGTGAAGGAAAAAGACCACTTGGAAGACCCAGGCATAGATGGAAGGATAATATTAAAGCGGATCTTTAGGAAGTGGGATGGGAGCATGGACTGGATCGATCTGACTCAGAACAGGGACAGATGACGGATTCTTGTAAACAGGGTAATGAAAATTTGGGTTCCATAAAATGAATGAAATTTCTTGAGTAGCTGAGAATCAACTTCTCAAGAAGGACTCCATGAAGTTAGTTAGTTAGTTAGGTAGGTAGGTAGGTTTTCAGTCAGTCAGTCAGTCAGTCATTGAAAGCAGGTTCCTCCCAAATGTTGGTACATTTCCATCAGGCTACACAGGATTACACCCCAGTAGACAGTAATCTTCATAGTTGCCATATTCCGAGGTAAATGTAATAGATGAGCATCGACTTAACAGACCTACAAGTAACATATGTCTCATCATAGGAGATTCAACAGAAATCTGTAGGAGGGTGATTAACAGGAATATATTTGATGTGCTCAAATAAGCAATGGACCCTGAAACATTCTTTTGTTTGAGATGCCATGCATTGTATGCCTTTCTTGAAGTACTGTGTAGTGTGATGGTCACCCAGAGCTTGCTGCACTTCAGCTTCCAATTGGAACTGCTCTCCCTTGAGTGCCCTTTTCAGAGGCCTGAATTTTTTAAGATTGTAACCATGTTAGACCAGCATTTTGCAAGTATATGACATAACATAATGATCATGTTGTTGGATTCTTAGGAATATATTTCATGTGACTGGATAATTATGCACTGTGTGTCAGTGGTGTGCCAAGGGCATGGTTACATTGCACTTTGATTCAGTTATCATTTCCAGGCAGGAACCCAGGTTCCCTTAGCATAATAATATGACAGACAAATGGATGGACGGTTAAATCAGGCCTGTATCTCTCTCCTGAATGTTGAAGCAGTATGTCAAAACCCAGAAGATCACAACCTAGCCACCTCTCCTGCAAAATTGCTGTCCACTTGTGGAGAAATTTAATGCAAGAATGAAGCAAAATAAAGTAATTATTACTGAACATTGGTTCAGCCCAGTACATTTAGAATGTTGGAACACTAGATCTACAGAGACAAACTCCTTTCTTCCAAATCTTCCTCACATTACACAGGATATAAATATTCAGTTGAGGAAGCACAGTTCAAAAAGTTAAGTAACATACAAAAGCATTCAGCTTATGATGCAGCTTCCTGTTACAGTAGATGGTATTTAAAGAATTCATAGGCCTGGTATTAAGATTTCAAACAATTTGCTTTATTTTTTACATACTTCAAAGAAAATGGGGGCTATAAAACTTAATTTCATGTAAAAATGTGTGTCTTTAGCAAGAGCAAAAATTAAAGCCTTCCCTCTAATAATGCCACACAGATATCTTCTTATGTTCTTGGGGAAATGAGAAATATTATTTTGAGAAGTACCAACTTGAAGTTCCCCTTCCATATTCCAGCAGCTAAAGCTATAGTAATGGCAAAACTACTTGACATAATAGTAATTTACTACAACTTCATTAGCAGCAACAGTTTCTGGAATCCAGTGGGAAATGCTGTGTACCTGCTAATATGAACACTGATTACCTTTTAAAGACAGCAAATAACTTGAGTGAAATTTGAGGTTCTCACAGCAGTGTTTATGAAGATTCAAGTCTCCGGGGATGTTATGCTGTGTCAACTGATGTTCTGAAGAAGCACAGTGCCTTCATCATGTCTAATGTTCCAAAATTCACAAAGAGATAGTATCAGTTAAAATAGTTCAATACAACATACTCTTGTGGGTTGGTAAACAGGAATTAATCATGATAATTCGGGTTTTCTGAGATGTGATGATGTGTAGGTAAGTGGTTTGCAACATTCAGAAGGCACTACTTTCATTTGAAATGCTGCGAACCACTTGCTCAGTGACACAACATAACATCGCAGAAGACGCGAATCCTCACCAACACAACTGTGAGAATGTCAAATCTTGCACATACCAGCAGTAAATTTCCAAGTAACAAAGTCCAACCAAACATTAATCCGTTTAAAGCAAATATGTGGGAATGGCCATGATGACCTAAACCATACCACACAATGAAGTCAATACCATTAAACAAAACCAAAAATCCAAACAAATTACATTCTTCTTTTACATAATGACCCTTGAAGATGAAGACACTATTTTGCCTCAAATGGTCCAGATTATATTCCATGCAATTCTCGGCTACACAGCTAAAATACAACATCGTATTCCATGGATAACCCAGCTACACAGCAGCAAAAATCCCAAAACACGCAGCAAAACACTGATGTGGAAGAAACACAAAATTATCATAATTTACAGTGTAACACTCACCTACTACTAGGGCCATTTGTAACAACAAAATTGGACCCTACAAAAGAAATTAAATGAAGACAGATGTCACGAACTATAAGTTCCTTGAAAGAGGCTGACAGGATCTGGTAGAAACCTAGAGATGAAACTGTGAGACAGGTAAGCATGAGGAACCTTTTAGTTACAAAGGATGCTGGAAGCATCTGGTACAGACCTACAGAAGAAACTAAAAGACAAGTAAACATGGGGAACCTACTATCCTGTTCCTTTGTTGATGGTCATAATTAATTCATTGTTATTTCTGCTTTGCGAATAATCGAACTGGGCGGAAGGGGGGTTGGGGACAGAGACACAGCGACTGGTGACATCTGTTGCGACTAATACGAATGATCATTCAAGCCCGCGCGAAAACATCGGTAATGCATTTTTCCATCACCTAACTCAGTTGTTGCAATGACCCTTGTTGTCAGAACTTATTTGGTTTTTAAATTTACGAATCAGCAAGACATTGGTGCCGCCATCCACGAACAGCTTCAAGCAAATAATGGTGACTTGTAACTGTTTAAATGATACGTTACCAACAAATATGCTAACAGAAAGTGCTATCCTTGAATACAATTCTGCATGTAAAGGGTTACTGTGTGAGTAGAATTGAATGCTTTTCCGTTGAGTTGTATGTCAATTCCGCTTGACAGCTGATGCGCTACAGTTAAATAACGTGACTGCATGCTACATAGTTCGTCAAATAACCAAACACAACGCAGTTAATTTGAGAAGTGAAAAGCAGTTACACCCTGAAAAAGAGCACAGTTTTCTGACATGGTAATAGGAACGTTATCGATACTGTCCAGATGCCGTCTGCCACGAGTCGAACAGTCAAGTTCGCACTTTTCAACAACCGGCCATACCATTTAAATATTATCCCACTGCACATCCCAGTTTCCTTGTCGTATTGCTCCGGAAACAAATTATCCCGATGTCGTCGTGTTTTTCGAAAACTGGAAATAATATTCGGATCATAAAGAATATTTTCGGTAGATGAAGACAAAAAAATGTTCAGCGTAACTGGACATGACTTCAGGGTCGAGTTTGCAGGCAGCACGCTCCTCTGGAATATTGGTATCTATCGATAAGACTATTTCCAATCAGAACCTGAATGCAAAGGCGCCGTATACCGTCAGTCACATCCTCTGGTTACGGGGCGGTTGAGGTACAGTGTTACCATATACCCTTTGTTTGTCGTACATTTCCTCTTTCTGAGACACAAAATTTATGTCCGGGCAGATTTATTTTTCAACGGTGACCTGTCCGGGCTTTTTCCACCGAACTTGCTACCGAGCAAAATTACAATAGTTTACTATAGTTGTTGAAAGAATAAAACCCCTTCCTCCCATGATTCATATACACGGAGCAGAAGATTTGAATTCGCGGGGGGATGCATTCCAAGGGTCAATGTTATTAATTCATGTCATTTTACTTTTTAGTCCACGTTTTCCAGTGTTTTCCACTGGTATAATTATAATTCCTCGTCATTTAGAATATGTTTCATTCACCTCAACTCTGGTATTACTGTACGGACAGCGAACTATAAGAAGGTGCACGGTTTAGCATAGGCGGAAAACATAAAGCGGTACGGGGCTACGACAATTGCAATGGGCCATTTAATAAAAAGGAGTACTAATTCAAACGTCTCTTACACCAAACTTTTGCAAAATATTACGTTGTTCATGTCTAAAAGAACACTCTTATTCGTACTCCGTGATAATGAGAAGGTGAGTTCTAAGTTCGGCTACTGAGTTTTGAACAAGATGTGTTGTTTCGGTAGGAGATTCTTCTGCTATCTACACCCGAACAATGGCATAGTCTGTGTGCACCAGGAGAATTTGATAATTGAGTTACAGACGTTTTATTTTGCAGGGGACGGAATGCTTTCCTTAAAACGCCATCGCAAGGCGCGTTCACAAAATTGCGAAAAGCAACTGTTAGCTTCGTCATGTCTGCCCGTCTGCCCGTCCACCCGTCCGCACAGAACAACTCGGTTCCAACCGGATGGGTTTCATGGGATTTGATATTTGAGTAGTTTTCGAAAGACTGCCGAGAAAGTTCAAGTTTCATGAAAATCTAACAAGGATAACGGGTACTTTACATGAAGACCAATATTAATTTTTGATCGTACCTCGCTCAATTCTTATAGAATGACAAATGCTTCAAGCAGAAGTTGTAGAAAAATCAAAACACGCATTTTATATTCAATAACTTTTTTTAAAAAACCGTACCGTTGATGAAACAATGCGGAAAAATAGTTTAGAATCTGGCAGGCCACAAATGACAATATGGCGCATGCACATTGCATGCTGGATACCCAAGGAAACAAACACACACTCAGAATATGTAATACTTGTTGCTTTTACACTGCCACAATGGTTGCACGAACGCAACACAATGTTATGTTATACGTACAATGGCTGTCTCGTTTGTGCTTTGCTGTAGAAATTCTCACTTTCAACTATTCACCTATGATTTATTGACTAAAGGTGTTTCTGCAAATATTTCTCTGATTGATACACAATTAATGTAATCTGTGCAACAGGTAAATGTGTTTAGAATGTTTTTCGTTCGGTTTAGTGCCTGGTCAGGACTGCATCACGCCTTAATCAACCTGACAGATCTGTATGAAGCACTAACAGAACGGAACGTCGACGAAACTCGGAGAGGGGGCCTGATCGAAAGCCGCCCCGTCCGCCATGAATTTCAGAGTTACCGGGGACTGAAACAGAGGTTCCGCGATAAAAAGACAGCCACGATTATCGCTAATTATGAAGGTCAATGCTATCGCTGTTTTAACAAATTCGCACACTGCACGGTAATATGTCCCAGACGACAGTCAGTAACTTCAAACATTACGTGCACACGCGACTATTTCCCGCTAGTTAATGCTTAGGCCTATTGACATTGGCTGGCATGCAAACCTATACATTGAAATAACAAACAATACATGTCAAGGATTCCATGTCTATTGTCATTACACACCAAAAGAAAATGAAACATTATTACAACGTGTTCAATACATGCTTCAAGTGGGGTAATACAGCACTGCATTAACAGATAAAGCAAGTCTCTGTTTAAAGAAGTCGAAGGGAAACCAGAATTCTCTTTCATGTTTTGCATGAGGGATGGGTACTTTCGGAACACCAGTGTTGAGTAAAGATTCAGATCTTCTATGCCATGACGCTATGTTGTCTGGTGAGTGATTCCAGACGTTTCGAAAGGTAGTCGGGAACAAGGTACCAAACAACACAGCTTCACATCCCAGAAACTTGAATCTTCAGCAACACTCCTGTGAAAATCTCAAAACTCTCACCAATGCCCAGTGTTCAACAGACGCTAATATATGCATGATTATTTGTTTAATTATCTCAAAACCGTAAATATTACATAAAATGTGTTTGAAATCAATCGTGTTTAATTTCTTCACCGCATGTCTTATTCCATAATTTTTCGCTCTAACAAATATTTAGCGAGTTACGCTGTACATGCTCGCAGATGCATGTAACTCTTCAAGTAAACTGTCATTAGAATTATCCGATCTAAATTAATACTGAAATTACTCTGCGTCTTTTCGTAAAATTTTACACTACGAAATTTCATACTATGCGTTCAATGGATACTGGGTTGTCGTATGTCCTCAAACAGACGGATGGAACGATTTTAATAGACGCTCTGTAAGGATGCGAACGCGCCATGTAAAGGAAAAATAATTTATAATTCCATGCATTATGATATCTGTACGTTTTCAACAGCAGACCTTCATGTGTAATAAACAAACTCCAAGACCAGTGCATTACAAAAATCATTTGAAAAACGTGTGTGGGCTTGCTTGAAGTTAAACCACGCCCAGAAACTCTTTTGGCATTATGCGAGTAACAATGCATGATTACTATTGGTGGGGGTGTTAATCCCCAAGAAATCAGGGGCAGACTACCCTGGGTCTGTTTGTAAAGTGAGCAGATGACAGCAGGCACTAGTCGTTAAAACCTGCTAAGTGTTCGAGTAATGTTCAATTTCTTATTAAAAAAAAAAAAAAAAACTTTCGGCCATGCCGATAACAGTTGTTTCCCCGGACAGAGGAGGCCTCTATTCATTAACTGTCTATTAAAATGCGAATATGAGAAAACTGTAACTAAAGAAGAAAGAATTCCATGAAACTGATTAAGGGTTGGTACGACGTTCAAACCCCGGTTCTGGGAAGCATGCGCAGAAGCAGCTAGAGGGTTGTGCGTCGGCAGGCCGGGGTGTTGCTTCCAGTAAAGATCCGGGACGGAATACAAACAGACGACCAGGCAAAGTAGTGTCACTAATTACAAGAAGGGCGGCCTTTTAGCCGTCTCGACGCGAGGGATACCGTACAAGCTCTCACCATTTACTGCTGGCTTTCCACCTCCGCTCCGACGGCACGGCCTTCCTATGTCATGCCCGGAGGAGGAAAAAAAGGTAACCTGCAACCCACCTTATAAGCTTTACTTACAGCCCTTCACATAATACTGTTAGGGTCACTATAATATGATATGGGGTAAAATTATAAAATTATAAAATGACAAAAAAACTATCGACCTGAAGATGAAACTAGCAATAGAAGGTATTTGAATATTCATATAAATCTCGAAGAATATATTGTAAAAGTGTTCACTGCGTTCAACTCACTCAGAATAGGACAAAATGGGGAAGAGCAGCAATCACGAAATTAATGAATTACTTAACCAAGCTGAAACAATATGTTAACGATTCAAATAAATCCCTGTACCACAGAGTTAATTCGGCTGCATGGTCAGTCCAACACAAGAATACGTGAGGAAATGCCGCATTCATTAAAAGTCAAGGATTTCACGTAATATTACAAACGGAAAATCTTAAGGAAGAAACCTTTATGAAAAACTAGAACTGGGCGGCAAAATAATAGCAAAATTGCTTACGTGAACAGGATTTAATTGTCTCATGGTACAGTCAGATTTGGGGGTTTCGTTATCTGGGTGACAAACAAAACAATTTCTACATTAACAGAACTATCAAATACTCAAGGAGACAGGTACTACCCCAACTTCGTTACTATGCACAGTTGGTACTATTTAAATTCAAGATCGAAGCGCCATCTTTACTGAAGTAATTAAATTAGGGATGAAATGTTGGGGTGGGTGTAAGTTTAAGTAACTATTTTCGTTTCTTTCTGTTTTTCTCACATCCTATAATTCTGTTCTCTCTCTCTCTCTGTCTCTCTCTCCGTCCGTCTTTATCTCTCGGTGTAGCAAATCTTAGTCTACTGAAAAAAATACACTGCTTATACGATAAGGATTCGAATGATTCATAACTTGGAAACAACGGTGAAGGAAGCGGTGGTTTCTGCTTGAATATTCTATGCCACTTATTTTCCCAAATAGTAAAGCCTGTGTCACGGCATTGGATAGGACCGGTCCTTACATTAAATCAAGTAAGGTACACAAAATTTTGTTTTGAAAGCTGTGCGGAAAGAGAACTCTTGTGGTCACTTACGTGCAGAAAAACAAGGAAAATATTAGGACGGATGATAACAGGTTGTGATGACGTCATCTGGACTCAAGCAACGTACAGAATGTTCCATTGTCGGCTTCTTGGTAATAGCAACGAACTGAATTCCATAGCAAGTGGGCACAAGTGTTCGGAGATATCATGACTTAGCAAAACATACAATTACGAAAATTGGAGGCGGATCATTATCAAGGTTTCTGAATGCACTAACCTAATAAACAAGACACCAGATTCATACGTCATCATCTGAAATGCTAAATTCATAATAACGTTACGTACATCGATATGACCTAAGAAACGAACGTTTCGCTGAATTACCGACTTCGAATGTAGAGGAATACAAAAGAACAATATCACGTCAAATTGAGTGTAAATGTACAGTACTAGGACGTTCATGTACCAAATAAAACAAGAGAAGCAATGTACGTATAACGTAACACAGAGGAATTGTTGCCGTGGGAAAGCAAAAAGTATTACACATTTCGAGTGTGCGTTTGTAGCCTTAGTAATGCAACGTGCTATGCGCATGCTCAATATTTTCTGAGGCCTGCCCGGATCTACAGTATTTTCCCACATTATCTTACAAACGGCACTATTTTTTTTTTCCGAAAAAAAGGGTATTGAATATAAAATGCGTGTTTAGATTTCCTCTACAATTTGTTCCTGAAACATTTCTCATTCTACGAAGAAATGAGCGAGATATGATCAAAAAAGTATATTCATTTTCATGTAAAGTACCCGTTATTCTTGTCAGATTTTAATGAAACTGGAATTTTCTAGACAGATTTTCGAAAACTATTCAAATATCAAATTTCATGAAAACTCGTCCAGTGGGAGCCAAGTTGTTCCATGCAGGCGGAGAGACGGACGGACTTAACAGACAGCACTGCTGCAACTGTTTCTACGTCTTCTGTAAGTGCAATCACCATTACCACCACTGCTACAACAACAACAACAACTACTACTACTACTACTACTAGTGTAATAGCAGTAGTAGTAACAATAATAGACTAAAAACAGTGACAATAAATTATTTTCCCTGCCTTCATTGACGGTAAAGATTCCCCTACGCCTAGCACCACAATATTAACAGCCTATTCAGTAAGCGGAGCTATGATTCCATCCTTTCTAGATCCTGAAGCTAGGCGGAGGTGATAGTTTTGCGCTACCTTCAGCCTATACCTGGATAATGGGCTGTCGGTACCCATAGGATAAGAGGCCGAATGGGAACCATGGCCGATCGAAATGTGGTGGTGAAACGCCTATAATGAATCTGTTATCATCTGTCCAGCCCGCAATGACCAAGTTACTCCAGCTCACGATTTCTTTCATCTTTCCTTCTTAGTTCCTGTACCGTCGATTTACCCGTATAAACATTATCCTTTACTTTCCACATCGATATCACCTCTCTCTTCGTGAGTTTCATACCTGTTAAAATTCAAGTAGGTGTGCTTATTTGATGGCTCTTTATCAGGCACATCCTTCGTTACAAGTGAAATCGTTTGATTTGGGAATTTTCGTAAAATCACCTGTTTTCCACTGTAGCAGAAAGTTCTGTTTTGCTGGCGACCCTGCTCGTAATCGCTTCATCCTAAATGTAATGGAGGCTGATAACCTTACAAGTGTGTGTATTGCTCAGCGTTGTCGCCGTCACCCTGCAAGAAGTATATTTTCAGGCTTTAATTATCTTATTTACTTATTCTGTTGTTTAGGTTCAGTGCTATATTTTAATACCACATCCTTGCGTTAATAAAAGCAATACGCTTCTTTAATTCGATCTCCACCCCCCTCTCTCACTCCCAACCACAAAAAGAAGATAAATAACGCATTAGGCACAAAAAGCGTAAAAACTACGAATATATTTTGGGTGAAGAACATGTAATTAAAACAAAATGTAGTTGCTCGTATTTGTTGTTCAAAGTGCGCTGTTTAGGCCTGCCTCATGGTTTGGTTTGATAAAAAATATAATTTGTGTTATTTATTGTATATATGCTTTTGGAGGAAGCAACACAGTTTGACGTGGAAAGATTTAATCTCAAAAAGCTAAGGGAGCTGGAGGTTAGGAAACAGTAACAGATTAAGGTCTCAAACAGGTTTGAAGCTATGGAGAACTTAAATGATACCAAGCACATAAAGAGGGCTTGGGAAGACATTAAAGAGAATATCAAAACCGCAGCTAAAGACAGTCCATGTCTGTATGAATTGAAGCAGCATACACCATACTTTGATGAAGAAAATTCACTATTTTTAGATCAAAGGAAACAGGCTAAAATGCAGTAGTTACAGGATCCAAACCAAAGCAGTGCGATAATCAAAACAATGTACGACGTGAAGCTAGTAGACAGTTCAGGAACGAAAAGAAGGAATATTTGAAAGCTTAAGTCGATGGACTTGAAAGTAACAGCAAGACCAAAAATACCAGAGACTTGTATAGGGGCACCAATGACTTTACCAGCCCAGTAAAGGACGAGAAAGGTGATTTCGTTACAGACTCCCACACTATTTTGGCTAGGTGGAGGAAGCATTTTTCTCAGCTATTGAATGTACATGAGGTTAGAGATGTTAGGCAAACAGAAATACATAAGCAGAACCACTAGTGCCTGAGAAGAGTGCCTTCGAGATTTAGATGGCTATTGAAAAGCCAAAAAGACACAAATCAACAGGTATTGATCAAATTCCAGCAGGGGTAGGACAATTCGTTCTAAGATCCATAAACTTATTAATTCTGTTTGGTATAAGGAGCAATAGTCGGAGGACTGGAAGGAGTCGATTACTGTACCTATTTATGAGAAGGGCGATAAAACAGATTGCAGTAATTATAGGGACATACTTGTATTACTTTTGTGAACTACATACAAAATTTTATCCAACATCTTGCTGTCAAGGTTAACTCCATGTGCAGAGGAAATTATTTGGGATCATCAGCGTGGATTTCGACGCAACGGGTCACCTACTGATCATATATTCTGCATTCGTCAAATACTTGAGAAAAAATGGGAATACAGTGATCCTCGGCTAACGAACATATTTCGTTCCGGAATCACATTCGTTAGCTGAAACGTGATTTCCCGTAGGTTTCTATAGAAAATCGTTTAATTCGTTCTGGATACTGCCTACTATTTAAAGATAAGTTTTATAAAATAGTAAAAAGCACACTATAAAAGGGCAAAAACTCATCAAAGGCTGAGATGAACAGCTATCCAATTGGATAAAGGAGAATGGAAAGTAGAATGAAAAACTGACGATCTTTACACTATTATACTGAAAATATATTATACAGTACACTTTATACTATTAAACTGAAAATGTGTACA
>Ga0123357_10001869_pt1 | contig 22868 bp, 13 predicted proteins | sample TergutEmb28metaG_FD_89873 | JGI IMG/M metagenome (GOLD analysis project Ga0123357, IMG submission 89873) | Embiratermes neotenicus P4 segment gut microbial communities from Petit-Saut dam, French Guiana - Emb289 P4 | ecosystem: Host-associated > Arthropoda: Insects > Digestive system > Gut ... | reverse complement strand
ATTGTTTTTTTTTATTGTGCTATTGTTTTTTTTTTTATATATTTTTTCTATAATTTTTCTTTTGCATGTTTAGTCGAGTGTCAGATTGATATTGTTTTCATTATTTAATTTTTTTATTTTTTTTTTTTTTATTTTTTTTTTTGTTTTTTTTTTTTTTTATTTTTTTGCCCTGGGGGTTTTAAAAAAGGGGGGCCCCCCCCCCCCCCCCTTCTTTTTGTCAGTTTCATTTCTTGAGTATTCTTTTAAAATGAATTTGTGATAAAGTTGATATGTATGCTTCAGGGCTTGAAAGGTTTGTTATTCTAGCAAATATTAAGGGATGGGGAAGACCAGCATTTGTAATTCACGAAAGTAACCCAGAGTTGGAAGTTACATTGTTTTCCATACTACCAGGCTGTTAACTTGGCTTTATTAAAAAAAGTGTAATTCTGTGTGAGGCATAGTTTTTGTTTAGTGAACAAGCACATATTTTTTATCTGTTGAAACATTTTAAGTGCCCTTTAAACACCATAGGAAGATCTAAAACAGTGCATATTGTGTCTTTGCCATGTCATGGATGTAAATATAGTGCAGTTAATTGTGCAAGATATGAGTTTGCTGTATTTTAAAAATAATAAGTGCTGTACCAAATTACTACATTTTTTGACTCAGTTTATTTTTGGATTGTGTAGACTAATCTTAAATGAAATATGTTGCATTTGTGTTTCTTCATTGTATTACAGTGGTACAGGGGAGAAATAGATGTACCCCCTGATACACTGGTGATAAAAGGAACTGTGAGTACAGTACTGATTTAAAAAAAAATAATGTGATTTAGTAGGTAGTAACCATACTTAGAAAATTATGGTTTAGGAAACTGAATGCAGTATTTATATCTTTGGGGAAATCATTCATTCTGTGCCACTTCTACATTTTCAGAGAGCTGCTTCAGGATGTTGGTCTTTTTATATGTACATTTTATTTTTTACTGTGCTTAAGTTAAAGGTTAAGCATATTACGTGTGTATCTTACATAACAATGGCTGGAGAATTAAAGCTGAATTTTTGCAAATTTTTTAAGCCTGATAGATGTGTTCAGACATAATATACATGACAGATATATGTTTTTATAATGATAATGTTTCTAGCCTTAATCGCAGTGAAACCTCTGCTTAACGAATCTGTGACGGTGAAAAATCCTGTTTAATATCGGACCACATATGCATTCACTGTTGGTTTTATTGAATGCGTTCGTAACGTTTTTTTTTTTTCAATTATAGCAGAATGGTGGTAGAAAGTCGGACTTCGCAGATACATATTTTTAATTGCATGTCTTATCCCATTTGATATAGACATTGTTCGCAGTAGAGCAGTTTCCTTTTCTGCGATTTGTAAATTTAAGTTTTCTTGAGACAAACAGAATTTTGGTTTTACCATGCGTCATCGGTGGGACAGGATACTGAAGAATTTACTACAAGAAGATTTGGTATATTTTGCTAACCAGAGTTGGAAGATATGAAGGTAAGTTTGAATCTGGCAAGAAAAAGATTGCATTCATTAGACATTATCTTACTGTAGAGGAAAACTTCTGCTAAATGATGAATCCACCTTAAACAGTGTTAACAAGGTGATCTTCGTCCAGGCAACCTGAATGCCATGAAGTGATTTATCATATTGCGATTTTTTAAAGCCGTTGCTGTATTCGAGCCTGTTTAGATGATCATATATTCATTAAGCAGGGGTTTGACTCTACTTTGATTATTGAGAGGCTCAGTGGATATTACTTTCTCTTTGGAGCTCTTTGGTCATTATTGCAGTAGTATTGTTACACATTTTTGAATATCCCATGGGTTAATAATGACAATCTGTACCAAATTCAGAATGGTATTGTTGTAACTATAATTGAAATGACAATGTTATGGTCAAATACCTTGTCTTTTGTTGACTTCAAGTAAAATGAAATTATTGTACTTTTTTGTTTTCAAGTTTGTGTTTTCAAGTTCCGTATTAAATTAGAAGACTGTTTTAAAGCCGTCTAAAGCATAAACTGCTATAGTGGCTGCTCTTCAAATAATTTTATACCTCTCGTCCTCCTGAACACTGGCATGTTATTAAAAAAAAATGAAAAAAGTCTCTTGGGCAGTAACCACGTGAATCATTAAAGGGCCATGACGCGGTTGCCAAATGATGGTAGGAGAAGTATCTGTAGTTGCAACATTGTCAGTTAGCTTCCACTGTTAAACCAAAGCACGTACCTCTGCAGAAGATCTGAACAAGAAATTTGCAATGTTGGAGCTGTCAGCAATGCGGGAATAAAGAGTTGACAGACATGATTTTCCAAAGGAAGTTTTATGAAATGGGTTATTTAATTGGCTGGCTGTTAAACCAGAATTGAAATATGCACATGCAAAAGTGTTTGTACATTTATGCAAAGTAATGGTGTTTTTATGAATCATTTTTTGTTATTGTCTTATTTCTGTGGCATGTAATATTTGCATATTTTATTTCTACAGATGCATTTTGTAAATCTCGTTCTTAACACATTTTTTCAGAAGTAGCATAGGCCCAAATTCATGTATGTTATGCAGTATTTATCTCATATTATTTCTTTAACTGGACAGACTTATTGATTTGATGGTGACTTAATCAGTCACTTGTGTGAGTAATATACTCAAGTAAATTTTTGCACATAATGGACTGAATGATGTAAAAGTTTAATCTTTATTGGACATGCATATTCCCATTATAAAGGCACATGCATGCAGTCTGCTAGGCCTAGGTTTACATTTTTTCAGTATGGGTGCCATTACCCCTGTTATTGAAGTCCAGCCGCCATTGTCTGCTAGTGGAGGATTTAAGTCCCTTATTCCGGCTAATTCTTTAGCTTCTGTTCTAATCCAGTTACTGTCATCCCATGCAGTGGGTGTATACAAAAATTGCCATTCACATTTTTCTGAATGTATTTTAAGAAGTCACAGTAAATATAATACGAATAACAGCATAGTTGGCTTTCTGGTGTGTAACTTGTGTGTTGTGCATTTCTGTGATTTTTCACAAATACCGTTTAAGTCAGTTCTGATGCCTTAACAGACTGTAGAATTTGTTAACTGTCTGTATATCCAATAGATATGCATCTAAATATGTTAATGGTAAGGTACTAAAAACCTAGAAGAAATTCTAACCTGTGTGAAGAGTGGGTTTCAGCATGCTACACGTACTTACAGATGTTGGCTGACTGCTTGTGGTTAGCATACTTTGTTTAATTAGAATGTATGTGACACCACTAAAAGATAAAAGAAGGAAAGAGATTTGTACTGGTCATCGCCAAACATGTTTACCATTTACTGGTGTGAGCTATTCTAGTTGCCAAATTGAGTACTGACTTCTGCAAAATTTAAAGAGTTATCTTATTACAAGGCCTTGATTTCAAACTAACCAGAATAGAATCTTTGATTGTGTGGTTTCATTATACAAGTTATCTCAGGGAGTATGAATTGCCAAGGTCTTTGTTGTGCAGTTTCTCCAGCTTCCTGTTACTTCTTCCCTGAAAGTCCACATATTCTCCACAGCATCTTGTACTCAAGTCACCCTTAGTTCCTTTCCTAAATACAAGGAACTTAAGTTCCACACTAGTGCAGAACAACATGTAAAATTTAGTTTGCAGATGGAAAGGCAAGAGATTCTGAATTGATTCACAACACTTAACCAACAAATGCACAGTGTTTTCATATATATTTGTGTTATAATATCATGTTGAGTATTCCTACATGTTTCAGTCAATGAGGGATTTTCATAAGGGAACTAATATCAAATGGCGCTGCTTCAAATTGAATGAGATGTTTTTATACATAAGTAACATGGTGTGAAGAGTTATGTAGTAAAATGTAGACAGTTCTTTGTAGAATAGTTTTGTAAGTGAACTGGAATCTTTATGTACGGTATCTTTGAGGCAGCCTATGTGACCTTCTGTTATGTGTGTATTTCGCCTTGGAGATACAGGGACTGATGTTTGAAAGTGTTGGTCCGTTATGTATGTGGGAATGTAAGTTATTTTGTTCGGGTGTGATACATGGGCTCATAGTTGGAGGGAAGATGAAAAGATATGTTGAAAATAAAGTACTTGGAAAGTATTAGGATATCCATTTGTTGAGTTGACAAAAGAATTGACATTGATAGTTGGGGATATACCCTACCCGCATTTCACACCTCCTTTCTGTGAACCTCTGAATATAACAACATAACAGCATGCCAATCAAGTCTACAAAGAGGGAGGGAGGGAGGGATAGAGAGAGGGAACAGTTGGTGGAATTGGGGAAGGCATGCAGAAGGGAGGCAGCTGCTAGGAAGATGGGTGGGGAAAGATGCGTGTTAATTCTTTCATTGACCTGTCTGTGGAGGGGTGAAGTATGTGAGCTGTGTAGGATTTGTAACAAGGAACTCTGATTTAAGCATGTTACCTGTTCGGATAGTAAAGTATATGAAGCTCTGATGTTCATGGCATATTGCTAGTGTGGGTGGAAAGTGAATGTATATGGAAATCTAGTGGGGAAATATCTTGGAAAATTACTACTATGAAGACAGGCAGGAGATGATTATACTTCCTGAAGATAGAATGAGTATTAATTTTGTGAATACAGAATGAGCAGATAATTTGGCTTTGTCAGGAAAAGCTAGAAAGAAGTTAATGTGTAACCAATAAATCATTTTTTTCAAATACTTATTAGTTTGCAGGAGATGATGTACACGTTTCTAGGTACCATGCTGATAGATAGTTGCTGTGTTATTGTGCATCTAGTGGTACTAAATTAGATAAAAGTACTAGCTTAAAATGTTCAGTAATTGCTGATAACCTGTTCTTCTATAATTGGGGAAATGTGCCTGCTAACTGAAGGTAATGCAATTTTTTAAATTGTGAGAATTAGTCCCTGCTGTGCCTCCGTGCATTTGTGTTTTGACGGGATTTATTGAACGACTCATTCTATTATTTTAAACAAGTCTTATTATTTTAAACAGTATGTTTTAAATAATAGAATGAATTGTTGTGCTTTGACTGGATTTATTATAATTCTGGTTAATACAAGTTTGTCAGGCTTTCAAAGCAGTGCAGCAGAGATCTTTGCTCTTCTGGGATATTGCACTCTGCCAATGTGTGTATGTTTGTTTTCCATTGTTTTGAACCTATATAGTGGCCTCATCTTCAAGGGTCAGGTGTCTGATTTATTGAATTTCTTACATACACTCATTGGTGGAATATAGTATCCAAGAAGATGTAAGATCTCAAGTTTGTCATGTAAGAATGTGGAGGCAAGAAAGAGAACATGTTAAAAAGTAAATAGTTCTCAGATGAGCTGCATGTTGTGAAATTAACAAGCACACAACTGGAATTTATACGTAAATATCTTTATTGTGCAAATGACAGTAGTAATTCATCCACAAAATATGTGGTAACATTTTGACTTTATTTTTTGTTTTTAAATGAATCTGCTCTTTATTATATAAATAATGTAATTATTGAGATTGGCTTGAAGAGACTCTTAAAACCTTCACAGAAAGTATGGCAACCTATTACATTGAGATGTTACATTAATTGGTTATTGTCATAATTACAACATGGGATGTTCATTTTAAATCTTATAGGGATTTCACTTATCACAGTGTTATTTTTGGACTTAATTGGCTCCTAAGTATCTGGCATGAGTAATTTAAAGAAGTATATTACTGTTTAAGTTTTGTAAATATTGAAAACTTCTTGTTTTGCAGTTAAACCAGAAGAAGATGCAACAAATGACCTGGATTATGAATCATCACTTCCTGATGATGAAAATGAACTGATAACCTTGTCTCCATCCTCAAGTACAGCTGAGATTAGAAACAGTGAGGAGTTAATTACAATAAATCTAGAAGGCGAGGCTGATGATGGTGATTTTAGTAATGATGTAAGAGATCAGAACTTGCATGATGTTGATAACACAGCCACAAATGTTTCTATTTTGCCAAACAGTGACTTACAAGTTGTACTCTCCTCTGAAGTGAACAGTGTGCTCTCTCTATCTGAATCTACCAGGCAACTGTTATCCCTGGCTGAGGACTGCAGTGACCTTGTAATACCTACTGAAGATTTCTCTCAGTCAGGGTTTGAAACCAGTGTGCGAGCCGCTGGTATTAGCATGTCGGATCAGGATGATGTCCATGATGGTTCTGCACGCAGGTTCTGTGTTCGAGAGGCAGATAATGTTTTTAGATGTAAAGTGTGCAGTAAGACCTACACTCACATCAGTAATTTCTGTAGACATTACCTTACGACACATCGGAGAAGCAAGCAGGCATTCACTTGTCCGTGGTGCAAAAAAGAATTTACCCGGAAAGACAACATGATGACTCATATGAAAGGAGTACACAGAGCCTGAACTTTTTTACTGCTGAAAGAAGCTCTACATTCAGTACTTCATTTTAGTACCTTTCTGTAAATAAGTACAAGCAGTGTTTTTGAGGGAATTTGTTACTTATTTTATATGTCTGCATGCAAAACATTTTACCTTCAATAGTGCATCAGTAGTTCACCAGAATCATCTTGTACTTTTCAGAGTATCTGCCATTAGACATAACTTCACAAAATGTTTCCTGTGTTTTTCATGTATGAAGTAGCCTTCTTCAACACGGCATAAAAATCAGATGTGTTTATGTTGTTAGGACCTGGTAACCTTACACGTTTAATTTTTAGTGTTTGAAGTGAAACTTAACCCATATTATGTGACATTCTTATATATTTTGAGCACATATCGGATTTGTATATAAATTTATTTCCAACACTCAAATGAGATGATACCAAAAGAAACTAACATTAATTTCGGATTTCTTTCTGTCTGTTTACACGGGCCATACCAGAAGCAGTGAGCATGTTAATGGAGGTACTTTTACAAAAACAGATGTTTTCCTAGTAACTGAAGGTGCACTGACATTTTTTCACAAATCCATGTTATGTTCCATACATTTTTACCAGTGCTGCACAAACTTGAATATGTCACTGCAGTAGAAGTTCATTTCAGCATGCCTGAACCATGCACACACATCTTCATGGACTGCCATGTCATTCTTATAGTGAGTCAGTTGTGATGTTTAAAGGTCCTGAACTGAGGTGTCCAAATGCCGACTAGGAAGGATGGGAGGACTTCTCCCTGTACTTTTCATCTGCCCCAAATTTCAGACATGCTGTGTGGGGTGGTGCTTTGTGTTGAAGAATGGTGTATCTGTTGAAGGTTGCTCATCACGAAATACACATTGCAGTTTATGGCGCGTCTAAATGTAGTGATTAGCATTGTGGGTTTCCCAACCGGGCATAAAATCAACCAGCACTACAGAAGACAGTTCCCATAACTTTCCTGGCCAATGACATTGTTCTGGCCATTGGAGATGCAACATGGTGCCATTCCATGCTTTATGGCCTTGTTTCAGAGTCAAAGTAGTGGAACAAGTTTTCATTACAGGTCCTGATAAACAGTAGAGAATTGTTGTCCCAACAGAAAATTGTTTTAGGAAGATGTGGCTTTGGATGCTTTTTTGTTTTCATTTGTTGGCAAGCGGGAATCCAGCGGAACATTCTGCCCAGTTGCGGATGTGATATCATCTGCTTGGCATTGTGCTCGGTTTGAAATGATGGTATGATTTCTCTTTTCAACACTGTTTAGTCATATGTAATGAGCGCATCAGCTTTGTGCTTGTTGGATTCTGTGCTAGTAGTCCTTGGTCAGTAACTGTGGGGAGTTAGCAGTTCCCATGTTGCCATTATTGGAGTGTTTGACCCAGGCCTGCACATTGCTGTGCACCCATCTCCATAGATGCACAGTCTATTAACAGTGTCTGTAGCCAAACTGTTCTTGTTTGCAAGAAACTCAGTCACAGAATTCTGGTGATGTGAGACATCACTGAAACCTCTTTTTTGCTACGGTTTCTGTGTGCTGTATGTGTTGGATTGATATTTCAGGTGGAGATTACAAGATCACACTTTCATCCACATAATTCTCAGTGTGTGACGTTTTGTTGTAATGTGTGGAATATAATGCAGCTGATGACTTTTGGTTTGGCCCATGTGGATTATTGGTGATTCTGTAGGTATATGTGGCACTGACTCATTTATTAGTCTGTAGGCTTCTAAGATTTGTGATTTTTTGGGGATAAGTAAGTTGATTAGTGTGCTGTTGAATGTGATACAATGTACTCTTGTGGATGTACTGCCACTTCTGAGTAACCCACTGCCTCCATCATCAGGGTGGATAAATTGATCTATCCACCGTGATGAAGGGGGCAGCAGTTTTTTTTATGAAATGTCAGTGTATATCTACCAGACTACGTTGTATCACATTATGATAGGCAGTAATTTTCATTTTGCAGGCTTGTCTACTATAATTCATTTCTAACATACGTAATGTTCGGGAGTTTATTTCTGGATTTACTGTGATTAAGGTACACATCTGTGATGCAAATTCATATGTATGGAGGATGTCATGCTTCTAAGAAATTATTCTTTGTATGTTCCATCACTTGAACACGCTAAATTTCTTGTGGTATTGTCCCAGAAGTTGCAGTTTGTAAGAAATTCAAGAATGAATGGCGTGATATGAATGAACAGTAATAGATTTCTTGCTTGGTGCTGTGAGTTTGTGGCTTGCAGGGCATTCAGAGGTTGCCTGTCTGTGATGTACCTCTAGAATCATAGTAGTCACAGTGACCTGACACTTTTTATACAAGTTATAATTTCCAGCAGCTGGAACACTATACTGGAGGATGTGCTGATGAACTTTCTGTTGTTCATATTTGAAAGCTAGATGAAAAATAATGTGAATGTTAGTTTATATAAAAGGTCAGTACATAGAGAATTACCTGTATGTAGTAGAAATATGGAAGGTCAAATATAGATCACTAACCACTTAGAAGACAGAAATAAACACAATAACTGTGCATTTAAACAGGTGTTCAAGATAGATGGGGTTACACTGCTTATTTCTCTTGTTTTGTTTGGTTTTGCTTTCCTGCAGAATTATTCTCTTGTCCATCTGTTCTGTTGAGCAACACAGTCACCCTGTGTAGTAGATGGTTTGAATACTTGCATCTCACTTAGAACTGGTGGTGTTACATTTTATCTGTTTAGATTGCTTCTTAGGTATGCTGATAATTGACTGCACCTTTCATGAAATTCTCAGAACATTATGAACCAAATTATTGGTCATGCAGTTGAATCTGACAAACATAATGTGAGGTGTATCAGTTTGTATAATCGGCTGAAGTTGAGTTTCATCTGTCATGGGAAAACTGATACTGATATTTGGCGTGGCAAAAATTTGGAAGTTTTTTGCCTCAGAGAGTGCTTTGAGGCAGGTTTGATAGATCAATAGAGGTAACTTTGACTCAATTTGCATTGTATCTTATAGTATTGATGTTTTTATGCACTTTGGTTAATGTTTTTTGCTGTGGACACTTGAACTGGTTTTTTTTGCCACTTCTACAAGCTTAGAAAAATCATTAGTCTGAAAATATGATTCCACATAATTCTTATCAAACAAACACATTCTGATGAAATTCTCAAGAAAATTGTGTTATTTAGTACTGATATCACCATTGCTGGACAGAGGGGACTGTAGGGGTGAGTGACCATGGGAATGAGGTGTGGTTGTATAAGGTGTGATTTGCTTAGTGGTGAAGGTTTGTCATGACAGCACATAGTCTGGTACTTTCATAGTACCTATCAAACTATGTGGTGTTATAACCCAGATGACTGCACTGTATTGTACGGATGATTCAGTGAGAAAGAAAGAAAGGGAGGAAGACAGGCAGGCAGACAGACAAGGGCATCTGCCTTTGCTAACACAGGTCCGTTTTTTCTGTGTATCATCTCTGGTAGAAATGCTGTTAACTCTGTTGTGATTCTCTGTGTTTTGTGGAGTAATGTTGAGTCACATCCTTCACATCAGCAGTCATTATAAGGTCTACAAATTTATGTCACGATGGTGATGGTGATGGTGATAAGTTCATTGTTTCAAAGAGAGGTCCTGTTTCTTTACTCACTTTGCAGTTTGGATGATGTAGTACATAGTATAGCAGTTTGCAGTTCTATTTACCATTTTACCCATTCAGAAGCGTTACAAAGTTGCGTGTCTGCACAGTAGGCTATGCTATGTGACTGTGAGTAGTGTAATGTTTCAGTTGCTGGTGTTATGATAGTGTGCACCGTCCTGTTAGCCGGCACATTTTCTGTTTTTAAATAAATACGGAATTTGGCTTGTTTTGGGTCTTGAGTGTTATTAACAAAAAATTATTTTTTAAGTCATACATCTTGCGATTTTCCTATTGTATGTCCAGGCACAGAAAAAAACCATTTTGAAGTTAGCTTTATATGCAAGAACTGTAAACGTGTATTCTTGGAGGCATTTGTTAATGGCAAACCTTTGTATCTGATGATTTCTTTTAGTCAGAAACAGTAGAAGTTCAGCTGACATTGATGTCCGTGGCTGGGCTGAAAGAAGTGATGGGCTTCGGTCTTGTATTCAGCAGGATTTTTGTTTACTTTCATAGACTTAGTGAAATGCAGGTTATTGAATTCCCTGAACACAAACATTATGTTACTTGAATGTATTAAAGAAATTTGTGGTTATTTTATCACTATTTCACTGCATTTATTAAATTATGAATGGGATGTATAACTTTGAAATTGTCTGTCTTTATTTGCTGGGAGAATCATTAATGACAGTTTTATAGAAAGTTGTTTTATGTTTTACACCTTTGCTGGTAATTTATTACGTGCAAATTTTTCCCACAAGGTGAAGAAATAGAAGAAACACTGTAGCAAGTTACTTGCCTGTAAATGAGTGAGTCAGAGTAAGATGTGGTGATGTGTAAAATTAAAAAGGTGCAAATATTGAAACATTTTTACGTCATTTTCTGGCTACATTTAATTTTGGTGTATGTAACTGAAAGCATGCAGTTCTGCCTTGCCTTTCCTTTCCCTTCCCTTCCCTACACTTTAAATCCGTCTCTGATCAGGATGTCATATGCTTTGTGCGTAGACAGAATTCAGTAACCGAATCTTTTAGTCATTACCCAGTGTTTCTTTTCATAAACATATCAGTCCAGACTTTGTACTGTACCTTGTGGACTGCAGTTGGTATGATAGGATAGGGTCTTGTAAACATTTTCATTGTAATCAGGATTAGTAGAAACAAAAATCTGGTACCGTTGGGATACTCTTTCCTTACAGGACTATATTAATTTATTTTCGTGTTGGCTAGAGAGTAAATATCCCTACAACTGTTTGTGCAGGATATTCTGTGGTAGGGCCTCTCCCATTGCTAAATGGTAATGGCAGTACATACCCTGAACAGGTACTACATGAAGCGTGTGTGGAGTCATCAGTGTTAGAAGCAAATAATAGTGTGTACATGGACTTGTATCTTGTTTTGTGATTAGAATTGAACAGATTAATTGTAACTTCTTTTTAAAGGGAGATAAGTGTAGGGTTATATTTGTTACAAATCAAAATAATGATTATTGTGGTGGTAAATGGATATGAGATAGGATGTGACCTGTGGAGGAATGAAGCAACTGACAGATTATGCCTTTTGGGCTGCAGATTATTGGACTGTGACTAGATTATATATGAATAGCTGAAGAGAGCCACAACAGTGAAGCCTCTCTGGTTCTTTTGCAAAAAATTTGTGTATTTTGGAACTAACAAGTTCAGGGACTTTTTTGAAATGACCCCATATGTTAATTATTGAATTACATTGGAATTATTTTGCTTGATGGTAGGAAGTGCAGTATTCTCTGTTCCATTTAGCCATTAGTTAGGGTTTACACATTTTCGTTCAATTCTTTGCAGGAACTAGTAGCTTCTGTACTCACTGTACATAAAACTGGTGTTGGAAGTGGTTTGCTATGGTTAGCAGACAAACATGACCTGAAGCATGTTTATTGCACATTTAATTCTGCTGATGAGATTGGAAACAACATTCTGAATGCTTTCCTTCAGTTTGTCTTCAGTGTGAGGATTATTACCATATGCTTGATCTCTTAATATGCCCCACACATGAACACTGCACAAGTTTATATCACATTAAAAAGGAAGCCACAGTCCTCTGCTTATTTTTCTGTTAAAAAAACCATAGAATTGTATGTGGTGTGAATAGCCACACTATTGTGGTGAAAAGATGCATAAGTTCGTTAGTAATTGGTTAGGGGTTCTGCAAATAGTGCACCTGTGTGTCACATATATGTGTGTGAACTTATGGTCTCGGCAAAAGATGGGCCCCAGAATCCTAATTTCTCTTTTAACATAACCACACACAAACATAAACATCACGTAATAATACTCTATGGATTAACATGGGATTTTCTGTAGACCATCACCTGTCATTCAGAGTGTGGGTTTTCTTGTTGCAGTATGCACTGCACAGATGTATCGGTTCATCAGATTTAGTCTTGCTTGAGAATCTGTCATAAAGTTCTGAGAATCTGTCATAAAGTTCGTAAACCACAGTATTATTGCGGTGCCAGTACTAATGCTGATGCTGATGATGATGCAGGCATGCCTGTTTGCTGTGTGTATCAGGCTGTACTTGTTCCATTTCTTCCTCAGCGTGTGTCTTGTGTGTGTTATGTTACAGCCTGATATGGCACCTGTCACTGAAAACCCTTTTACTTATTTGTAATTTTTTTTATTTGAATAGGCACATCAGAAAACTTCAGTCTGAATTCATGATGACTCTTCTTGTGAATATTGTTTTTACTCTATGTTTCATACAAAAACATGATGTTTTGATGGAATTTGCAGATGGCCTGTAGTGGCCTTACAACTTTACCAATAAAGAAAGTGGGAATAAATTGGTGAGTGGTCTCGTTGTGTAACGTAATTGACTGCATGGGATGTGACATGATTATGGTCATTTAAAATAATGGTACTGTATTTCATAAAACCAAATTGTATATGAAGTTCTTGTAATTGAAGTGGACGTGTTGTGTATCAGGAAGTGGAGTAACACTCGTTGCTGTCCAGAAAGTCTGAACTGTACTTAAAAATCTACATTGAACAAGCTTGGTAGAGTACACCCACCACCTCCTGCCCTTATTAACTTCCAGTTTGGTCTGTGCAGGAATTTCCTAGTAATTCATGTAGGGTCATAATTACTGTGTCGTATTTAATGTTTTGCAGTCAAACATGTCAGGAACCAGTAATAATGGAATATTTAGGAACCGTAAGATCCATGGTTATAGTGCTGACATTGGTATTTCAAGTTCACACAGAAATATAAAGTTCTTAGAGGATTTTTTTTAAGGGAAATTTGAAGGGTTTTTGATGTAATAGCCATGCATATCTCACGTTCAATAATTAGTGACTTTACAGGACAAAAACCATAAACACAAGTATCCTGAAGTGAACACAAAACATATATAAATTTTGCACACAATACTTAAGATTATTGCGGTTAAACACAATGTGCTGTATTAAACACACATTCACATATATTAGGTGTATATTGTTGTTGTTGTTTTGTTGTTATGTGGTACACTGTGTAAACTTCCTGTGTTGAACATGGTGGCAGTGCAGTTGGCATATGACATTTCCTGCCTTGTTGCCATAGAAAATCATTGAGTTACTTATCTTTACCCCTCATCATATTGAAAACAACTGTGGAGATTGATCTTGATGAACTGAGAGTATTATTTCATCACTGTGTGTTGGTAGAATGTTGAGTGAATGGGAAAAAGATTTTGATGCAACAACAAATGGGTGAAAAATTGGTTGCACTGGGAACTTCCGTGGTTCTTAGGTGGGAAACCTATTAACCCTTTGGCACTGGAGCTGGACATTTAAGTTCTAATGCACCCATTATGTAAAACTTGAATATCTAGTGAACCAGAAAAGATAACTTTATGAAATGCACGGCATTTTGTGGGGGTAAAAGTGGAGATTGTCCAACATGTTTTAGAAGGTTAAGTGAATATATTTATTGACTGAATATATGAAATACAGTCATTGGGTGGTAGCAATACTAGCATCCAATATGTAGTACGGGCAGTGGCTGAAGTTTAAAAGGGCCATATGAGTGTCGGTCATACACGAAAACTTGGGTACAAAATTATTGTAAAGTCTAAGGCAGGAGTGCTTCCTTAAATGGTGTCATCTTAATCATGTTTCAAAGTTAATTCTTCTTGAATAGAAAGTTTGCAGTATCCTTTACGAATGAAATTTAGAAGTTGTAACGTTAAGCTGTGCTTTCGCTTTTCTGACGGTTTAGAGGTTTGACTGGAAATAGGACTGCAAATAAAATATAGATGTTAAGAGAAGTTGTGAATTTGTGTCAGACTGTAGAGGTTTGAGGTTTTGACAGTGGTGTTGGCGATTGCACACGAAGGAAACCGGAGATGGCAACATAAAATCCAGGAAATTTTTCCAGACTGATTTGAACCCATTGAACTGCACTGAGGTATGCAAACTGAGGAAACTGCAAAGCTACCGCATCGTAGTAGGCAGAAGACTGAGAAGCTCTACTCCCAGGCAGGTGAACAAGCCGATCTTCTGGGAGTTGCGTTGAATGGTGATTGTTTAGTTTCCTGCATTTCCATGCCTCTGTGATATTCATTTGCATTGTTTAGATGGCACGAACAGTCTGTGAAGCTAGTGACTTTCTTATTATATATTTAAGTGAGCAGGAGGTACGTCTGTATGACAGAAGCTGCCCAGACCATGTTGAGAGGGATATGATGTGTGAAAGAAATTTACATCAGGGGTTGAAGGATTCTGGTGTGGTCATATTTTATAATTAAAACTTGTAATTGAATCCATATAGAGAGGAGGACAATTAACACAACATAAAATAATACCATATGTCTTTTGTTGCCTACTACAAGTTAGCATTTAAGTGAGCCCTCATACTGCATAATTATAAATTGTATTTAACTGGTATAACCTGACTGAGGTGGAATTGCTCCTTCAGGCATTAAGAACTAATCAACCAGGTGATTTTTCAAAAGCTGTGCCATTGGTAATCTGTGCCTTTCATCATTGTCGTCGTCGTCGTCGTCGTTTAAAACGGGAATAATTTCCTGCAAAGCTTTGGCCGGTTTACAAAAGATTCCTTCCGAGAGTCTAATAAATTACGGAGGACAACAGTTGTTTTAACAGTTTAATTTTTAACAGCTTCTTCTTTGCAGTGTGCTGATCCCTCAGATAAGTTAAACTTGGCATTCATTTTTAGATGATTCATGATCATGCACTGATGATTCATTATGAGAAACAAGATCAAAAAGTGCATATACAAATATGTAAATTTACTGCAGTGTGCTGTTTACACGGCAATAAATTTACATATTTGTGTATGCACTTGTTGGTCTTATTTCTCATAATTGGTATTCAGTATTCAAAAATGTACATTCTGTACTTTCGCGGGCATGAGAGAGTCGGTGTAAATTTTCTGTGATTTGTTAATATTCTCCTAGGGTAAGGTCTCATTAAATGGTCTTTCAGTGGACATTATCTCACATTACAGAAATGAAGTGCACAAAATTGAAAAATCTCTGTGACACATTAAGTGGTACAGACACTTCAACTTGAGAAGATATGAGTGACTAATCAGTTTCCTCAGTGTGTGCATGCTAATTAGGCAACTGATGTCTTGCTTGAAATGGGTGAGTGACAAATCTTGGAAGTTTTCTGGGGTGTTGAGTCATATTGACTGGTAAATAGTTAACTGACCCTGAAGGTGGAGGCTGCACCTTCCTCCAAAATGTAACTATTTCCCAGTCAACATAGTGTAACATACCATAAGACTTGATTCTTCATGAATGCCCCAGAAGTTCCAGGCTGGCATATGAGCTGTGTGATATTTAGCAGTTTACCTCCTGTCTTCCACTCCTGTGCTCCCAGTCATCCCTTCTTTTCTGCTTCCTCCTCCACTCTCTTCTCCCTCTTTTCCCTGCCACTCCTTCTTATCCTGCTCCTCTTCCTCCTCCAAGTTTTATTTTTCTTCCTTGTTTTATTCTTCATTACTTTGATTGTAGAGTTAATCTGTTACTTATTGTAGACTTGACTGGCTGTATTGCTCTTTTTTTCTCTTCAGCTTGTGACAAGACTAATGCTGAGAGTTGTGATTACTGGAACTCTTCTGGCAATCGTGATAGGATTTAGTACAGTAAACAACATTGTACTTATTGTTACCATCCTCACAATTAGGTTTTACTAGTTTCAGTGTCACAGTGTGATGTGGTAAATAGTTAAAAGTTAATAAAGTTGTGAACATGGTAATAATAACAACTGTACTGTTAACTACTCAACGTGGAGATGCATAACATAAAATTGATTAAACACCACTGGTTTTGCAACATTTTGATTATATTGTATCAAGAGATGTTTTTTGTGTGGAAATGAGGAGCCTTATTAAGAGTTGTTGTTACAACTGACCACCGAATTCTGTGTATTTCTGCAGTTCATACTCTGTGAATGAAGTTCAGTGATGTCAGAATTGTTTCACTCATCAGTCTTGCTTACACATGTTTATTTATGTTAAGTAAATTGTACTTTATATTAAAGTGCAGTATGCATTGTGAAAGAATGCAGTATGCGTTGTGAACGTATGTTGCTAAATGAAGAAGAATCGTCAGCATTGCTTTTTTTCTGTACTGTCATTTCATGAAGAGAAATTCCACCAGCTAGGAACATTAATTACAAACCTTCCAGGAGTTTACATACGTTTCATTATCCAGGTTTCTAACCCCTCCTGATATTTCTGCCCCATAGCACACACACTTTTTGGCTTCATTAGAAACTTCGAGATTATATGGATACTCAATTACCAAGTGTCCTCGTAACGAGCAAGATAATATGTATTAAATATCAGCAATTGAACATTGAAGATTCGCCCAGTGTTCATAAGGAAAAGGTAATAACCCACTTTTATTGTTGATAGTTTTTATTTTATTGTTATAAATTGGTTGCGGTGGGAGCAGTATGGAAATGTAGCACAGCTTTATTTATAAAATTATCAAGGAGTATGAGGTGTTAAGCTGGAAAAGTAGTTGAAGCTGGGAACTAAATTTTGTGTTTACAATGGGAATAATTTTGTTATTTTTTCAGAGTAGTAGTATTCAATTGTTGACCATTGGCACCTGTGTCAAGGGTAGCTTTCTGGCTGTGTTCATGCTTTTTGATAATTATGTATCTGAGTTTTTAAATTGTGTCAGTGAGTACTGTATGTAGCTTTTTTGTTAGCATTGTTGAGAAGACAGGATTAGAAAATTACTATTACCATTAAAAATGCTAGCCATTATCTTGGACAGATTAAAAATTAGTTGTGGTGGTGTGTTGTAGATAATGGAGAAAAATTGCATGATAACTCTTCATCCATATAGTACATGATTACTACCCTGCAGGCATTTTTGAGGTGATGGTAATTTTTGTTCCAAGTGAATGCATTCTGTCAATGTAGTACAAGGTTATTATTTTTATTCAATAAAAGCCTTTTCCTTGGATGTGACATGTAGTTAATTTATTTTATAATTTTAGATTTTGATGCTTTTCTTTTTGTATCCTGTAAACCCTATGTCCTACTATTTATGAAGAATGTATGAATGGTTTTGCCTTGATTTTATTTAAATTTTTTCTTAATTTGACATATTAATTGTGCAGTTTTGCATGTACATTAGAATATATGTGTGTTTATTGATGAAGAACAAATTTTGTGCGAGGGAATTGCAAGTGTATTGCTGCTGCTGACACCAGTATATGTGCATGGTGTTACTGTGTGCTTCCTTGTATTCAGTTTCATTCCATGTACCCATGTTGCTGCCAAACTTTTATGTGTATTTAGCCTGACTGACAGTGATATATGTAAGTTGTGCAGTTTGTGAATTGCACAACCTTTTGCACCAGGTTGTGAGGGCAGGGGAGGGGCATATTCTGTTGGATTTCCTCTTTATAATTAATTACATTGAACTGCTGATTTTAGTAATTTATTAGTTGTGACTGTGGCAGATACAGTTACCAGTGCCACATTTAGATCAGAAAGTTGTGCAAGTTTACCTATGTTGAAATGGAGAATGTAGTTTTGTCTGTTCATGCAGTGGCAGTATGGTAGCTCTGCATATGAAACTCTAGAAACATTCATGGTTTTGGAAACATAGTTATTTCAGTGGGGGGGAGTATGCGTGTTGCAGCCTAAGGTGAACTACTGAAGATGACAGAGTTCTGTGATATACATTTTGTTGGAAATATTGTGTAGTAACTGATGTGTAATGAATATTTTTGAATCTATGCTTCCAAATCCATGAATAAATAGCTTGTTAATGCAAGTTGTTCTGCATTGGATGTGCATGCTTTTGCATTGCTTGTTTCCAGATCCTATAATTTTGCCGAAGTCAGAGGTGCGTGAAGATGGGCAAGGCGAGGGTGAAGGAGGTGGTGGAGGGAATGGAGGGGGGGAAAGGTTAAATTCTCCAGGTGGGGAACAACAGCAGTCAGCTGTACCTCCAGCATCAGCTTCTGCCCCTCCACCTTCTCGTCCTCCCATCAAACGTCGTGCCCGCCGCCGTGCAACATCAGCCAGCCAGGACCCAGCAGAACAGTTAACTGAAATGAGTGTTCGGGGTTTGAACCTTTTTCGCTATGCCTCCATTTCAGAGGGAGTGTACAAGTGTACTGAATGCGCCAAATCAGATGTCCAGAAAACATTCAAAAATAAATATAGCTTCCAGCGACATGCGTTCCTCTATCATGAGGGTCACCAGAGGAAGGTCTTTCCATGCCCTGTTTGTGCTAAAGAATTCTCAAGGCCTGATAAAATGAAGAACCACATGAAAACTGTTCATGACTGTTTCATGCCAAAAGATTGTGTGTTTCCACTGGGTTTCTTCTTGCCCCACTAACAAAGAAAGAACTTGGATATACATGACAGTCATATTAGGGCTGAAATATACAGAAGAATGAAGACAGATAGAAAAATTCCTTTAGAATCCCTTTCCTGGTATTTGATATACATACGTATATATGTTTGTGTGTGTATACACACACACATATATGTGTGTATGTCTTAACAACTGAAATTGCATACACAATTTAGAACTACTGCACCAAATTTAGAATTCACACAAGTGTTCATATATTATCTGCAGTTCTCAAGATAGACATAGCACTTAATATTTGCTCAGAAAAGCAGATTTGTTGATAAGTAATATTCCCTTTTTTTGTATAACGTTTGTATGCCACAGAGGCAATAATTGAAGGTAATGTTGGTACCTGTTAATGGGTAGCTCACAGATGTTCCATGTTCAGGAAATATTGAATACAGTTTATTTTTGAAATGAATATAGCAGTTATATCTCCTTTTTTAACTGAAGCAGTTCATATAAGTTGTTTACTCGGACACGTCTGTGTCTTAGTTTTGATTGACCCCTTCAAAGTCTAAAGTTTTGTGTGTTGTGTGTGTGTAACTCTGTGATAGGGGAAAATAGCGAAAACTCAGACTTCTTGGAACAGCTGAAAAATTCCTAATAATTTTTGGCCCATCTCTTTCTTCCTACGATGTGCAGTAGGTAGTTAGCAGGAGTGAAATGAAAGCAGATCAATTACATACCAAGCTATGTGTATGCAATTCGGTTTTTCTGTTGTCTTTCTGGTGCTTTTTGCCTTACCACTGCCTAAATGATGAAGTTTTTCAGTGACTGGAACCAGATTTTAAAGTAATTGTCATATTTATATGGAATATAAATAACACTAAAGGTCTGTTACTGTGTTGTGTAACATTGTTACTGCTATAGTAAGGTACGCTCCTTCATAGTTCTTTTTATCATGGAACTTTCCAGGTAAAAACACATTTCCTGTCATTGAAAAAAGGATTTTTTGAATAATTATTATTATTATTATTATTCTAGATATGGATATTTGAATTGTTGATAGACAGGTTGTTTGTTGAGAATGGAATGCTGTTGACTCTAGTTTAGGTAGGAAACAGAGACTTTTCTTCAGAGCTCTTGCACCCATAACAGGCTGGTTTCTTGTCACTGGAGTTGCTTGTTTTTCCTACATTTTCTTCTATTTCTGTCATTTTAACATAGAACAAGGGGTTAAATTATCACCAGATGAGTTTAGTTAATTGTATGTTTTAAACATAAATTTGCATAGAATTGGTAAGGGTTTGGATTGTCTATTTGAATATTTTGATTAACATGGGAGCATAGGCTTCTAACATAATTGGGTTACAGTTTTGACACTCATTGTTAACCCCATAAGCATGGCTAAAAGGTTTGTGTCTGTGCCTCAGATGTAACAGTGTTACAATTCAGTGATTGTTTTACATATATATGTATAAGTGATCAGACATGTTTCTTAGTTAGCAGTACAATTTTGGAGAAAGTGCAAATAATGTAAATGCAAAGACATAATAGGGATTTGTTACAATTGGTGTTATAGCAATCACATTTTATGAGTTGTGGGGTTAAAAATGTAGTCATCTTATAGCAGACGTGTAATTGGCTATTACGTTTGAATCTTACATTATTGGCCGCCCCCAAATACAAATCCACATAACAGTGTAATTCTAAGATTCTGCCATAATGTTAAAAATATTACATTTTACATGTGCAAAAAAAAAGGTGGTGATAACTGTAATGGCAAGGTGGTAAATTGAATGTGATTGAATCATTGCCAGTAGAAATTTTTAATTCAGAAACTATAGGTTTATTAATATTAGTAAAAATCTTAATCTTTTTATATATTAATTAATATCTATATATTTAAGCATATCCTTTTAAAGGTGTCCTGTCATAAAAAGAAAAGTACTGCAAAGCAGATAAAGGGAAGAAATGGTTTTGGAATGTTACGTGCAAGTTTAGTAAAACTAACATTATACATTTTAATCACTTCTAATGTATTGTTTGCAGAACAAAGTGGCTCAGCAGGTTTATGGTGATTATTTATGTTACTATAGCTAGAAAACTTCGCTTTGTTATAATAGATTCAGTTGGAAATTCTGTTATGTTTTGGCATCTTTGCTGTGGCATGATCCTTGTAATACCAACCCTTACATATGGGATGGTATGGACACACAGGATTGATTGATTGATTGATTGATTGATTGCTTGACTGACTGACTGGCTAACTGAAAGTTAATGTTGGTCTTTTTTTTATTTATTTTATTTTTGCATCATTTATCAGTGAGTGATGTTGCTTGTGTTTCAGTGTAACCTGCCTCCATTGTCAGAGTCAGTATGGGGGGACTGGGCATTAGCTCCCTTCTCTCCCATCCATGGGATGAGAACTTCATTTAGCCAGAACACTTATTTTCCTCTTTTGATTTTGATTCTGAAGATGAAGGCAGCTCATTCCTTTGAAACACTGGCAACATAGCTCAGTGCTGTATGGTGTGAAACCCGAAACATAGTATTGGCATTAACAGGGAATCACGAAGTTTAAAATTGATTAATAGAAGATTTTTTTTGTATGGAATAGTTGGGTGTCAGTACGGCAAGTGGAAGTCCAGCCAGCATATACAGTTATGGTGATGGGTACATTCTGCAACGTAGTTGTGTGGTGTATATGTTAGTGCATCTCCATATGTACAATATACACTTTGTGTTCTTGCTAAGGGAAAAAAAGTGAAGGATATAACTATTTTTAGACATAGAATCAAATCTGTTAAGAGTCACTTTATTAGTTCTGTTAACTCAATCTTATCCTAGTCATCATTTTGTAATGGTTAAAACATTCCCTTGGAAGTGAGAAAATATTACAGTGAGGAAATTATAAACAACAGGATATCTTGTTGACAGAATTACTCCATAGTTAAACTGTGTATGAGTTTTAATATTAACATAGAGCTTGCTAAAAAGAATTCTGTGTGTGCTTTGAAGTGCAGGCCATTGGGATCACCAACATTGGATATAATGGTTTAACACCATCTTAACCAAAGTAATGCTTGTCTTTCAGTTGTTTTGACAGGTTATGCTTGACAGTTAATAGTACATTTGAACAAAGTTCATAATTTTAAAAATACAACCCTCTTGTATTTTATGTCAAAACTATGACATGAATCTTAGGATGTCTGCGATATTGACATTTAGAGAATTGATGATGTTATTTTATGTACAATAGTTGAAAGTGTCTTAAACACCATAACTTACACAGAAATGCTATTGTTTAGGGGTGGAAGGATATATACCTAGTTATATAATTTTTGTTTTACAGAATATCTTATTCTCATGATATTTAAAATGTCATGATATTTCTGCAATGTAAAATGTTTAAAACATTTAATAATGAACAATAATCGCTAGTATTGGCTAGGGAAAAAGGAACAGTTCAAAGGATTGAACAAGTTAATTGGGTACATCTTAAAAGTGATACTTTTTTTGGTTGTCAAAAAGGCCAGTGATATCAGTCATCTTTTTCCCAGTTTTAATATTTAGTTGATTCCATTTTATACATTTAAATGAAGTTAAGGTTTTACCCTAACTTAGGATAACAAAATGTGCAATCACCATTCTTTAATCTATCTAGTGTTCATAGATAATTTTATTACTAACATATTTTTAAGATATGTATATTGTTTATTGTAAAAATACATGTGTAGGATACTGATTAATATTTGGGGATTCTGGAGTATATTTAAAAGAGATTTTCAAGTTATTTTGTTTTTCCTTAATGTGTGTGATTTCATATTAGGTTCAAATTTGTGACGGTTATAGTTCTTAATATTAAGTTTCAAAACTTGTGTTACATTTGTACATTATGAATGTACCTTGGTTGTTTTTGTAGTTTTAGTAGTCTAGCTTGGGAAAAAAAAAAAAAAGGTTGGTTTTTTTTTTTTTTTTTTTTTTTTTTTTTTTAGATAAGGTTTTTTTTTTTATTATTTT
>Ga0123357_10001868_pt1 | contig 22874 bp, 15 predicted proteins | sample TergutEmb28metaG_FD_89873 | JGI IMG/M metagenome (GOLD analysis project Ga0123357, IMG submission 89873) | Embiratermes neotenicus P4 segment gut microbial communities from Petit-Saut dam, French Guiana - Emb289 P4 | ecosystem: Host-associated > Arthropoda: Insects > Digestive system > Gut ... | reverse complement strand
GGATTCATGGAGACATTTGGAACAAACGACCGCCTACCATCAGCGGCGTAACGATGCGTCCTTCCGCAGCCGCAAAACCAAACCGCGAAACATGGAACATAAGTAGCGCTGTCGTAATAGAGGACTTCTGGCGTCATGGGGGTCTCTGGCGCGATGAGCCTTGCGATTCCTCGCAAGGCTATTTCGGTGGCACATACCGATATTCCGTCCGCACACGTTCTCCTTCCACTCGTAGCGTCTTATCAATCCCTCCTACCGAACTTCCGCCTACCTGCACCGTCACTTTCCCTGTTTCTTCCCACGCTTCTCCTTTCTCATTCACTATCGCCAGTTGCCGCGGCGTGAGCGTAAAGACCACAGTTTTCGCCTCCCCTGCTTTAAGAGCCACCCGCGCAAAGCCCTGCAATGATCGCATCGGACCTGCCCCATCACGGCGCACGTACAACTGCACCACCTCATCCCCTGCTACGTTCGACGCATTCCTCACGGTCACCCGCACTTGCACATCTTCGCCGGTGCGCACCTGCTCGGGCACTTCCACTTCGTCATACTCAAACTTTGCATAACTCAGGCCGAATCCAAATGGCCACAATGGCTCGCCTCGAAAGTATCGATAGGTTCTTCCCTGCCCCCCCCGCATTGCATAGTCTTCAAATGCCGGCAAATCACTCACCGATTTGTAAAACGTCACCGGCAACCGTCCTGCCGGGTTGTAATCTCCAAACAACACGTCCGCCACCGCGTTGCCGCCCTGTTCGCCGGGATACCACGCATGTACAATTCCAGCTACGTGCTCTTTCGCCCAGTTGACCGAGAGCGCGCTGCCGCTGGTCATCACCAACACCACCGGCTTGCCAGTTGCGCAGACCGCCTCGAGCAATTCCTGCTGAACCCGCGGCAAATCCAGGCTCTGCCGATCGCCTCCCTGAAACCCCGCATAAGCACTCGTCTCCTGCTCCCGCTCCAAACCGGCCGTCAGTCCCAGCACCATTACCACCGCATCGGCCTTTTCCGCCGCCTGCACCACCTCCGCATAAAACGCCGCCCCACCCGGACGCGTCCATCGCAACTGTACCGCCGCCTCATCTTTCACATGACAATATTCCGCCGCGATCGCATATGCTTTGCCTTTTTCCAACCTCACCTTTCCCCCCACGCTTCGCCGCGGACCGGTCGCCCAATCCTCCACCACTTTCTTTCCATCCACAAACAGCCGAAACGCATCCTTCCCCGATATCCCGATCTGATATTCCCCCGTTTCCGGCGGCACCAGAACCCCCGTCCACCTCGCTGAAAACAGCTCCTCCAGCGGCATCACGTTCCGCGCTGATTGCAAACTCCAATTGAAATCGATCGTCGCATCGTTTCGCGTGACAAATTGTCTGCCTACCAATCCTTTGTAATAATCCGCCCGAAGTCCCGGCCGCGATAAGCTTTCATCCGTAAACAAAAACGCACCCGGCACCACCTCCTCCAGCGGCAGTTGCTCCTCCACCAACGGCGAACCCGCCGCATAAATCACGCGTGTCCCCGCCGCAACCGCATTCCGCACTCCCTGCACAATCGTCACCGGCCGTCCCGGCGTTCCGTTGTAACTTCCCACTAACGCATCCACGCTATTCGCTGTAGGCCCAATCACCGCGATCGTTTTGATATCTTTCCTCAGCGGCAGAATCCCGCCGCGATTTTGCAAAAGCACGATCGATTCTCTCGCCACCTGCCGCGATAACTCCTCATGCTCCCGCGAATCGTTCATGCTCCACGGCGTTTGCGCATATCTCACTTTCTCCTGCGGATCAAACATTCCCAACTTAAGTCTCGCCAACATCACGCGCTTCACTGCGATATCAATCTCGCGTTCCTGAATCATTCCCATTTTGACCGCTCCCAACAGGTCGCCATATGCTGCTCCGCCGTTGAGATCGCATCCCGCTTTGACCGCCATCGCCGCCGCCCGCTCCATCGAATCTGCGTACTGATGGCTCGCACAAATGTCCTCCATCGCGCCCACGTCCGATACCACATACCCTTGGAACCCCCACTGTTTCCGCAGGATTTCGCCCAGCAGCTGCTCATTGGCGCAGCACGGCGTCCCGTTCAACCGGTTATACGCTCCCATCACCGAATATGCCTTTCCTTCCCGCACGCACGCCTCAAACGCAGGTAGATATGCCTCCCACAAATCCTCTTCGCTCACCTGCGAATCAAAACGGTGCCGATCCATCTCCGGCCCACTGTGCACCGCGAAGTGCTTGGGCGTCGCGATTGTCTGCAAGTACCCCCCCTCTTCCGAATCCTCCCCCTGTAATCCCTTCACAAATGCCACGCCGAAGCGGCCGGCCAAGTACGGATCCTCGCCATAAGTTTCCTGTCCGCGTCCCCACCGCGGATCACGGAAAATATTAATGTTCGGCGCCCACAGGTCCAACCCCGTATTCATCCCCTGCTTTCCTTGTCGCACCGCTTCGTGATGCTTCGCCCTCGCCTCGAGCCCGATCGCTTGCGCCACGCGGTAATGCAAAGTTGTATTCCACGTCGCTGCCATTCCGATCGCCTGTGGAAATACTGTCGCCACGCCATTCCGCGCCACGCCGTGGAGCGATTCGTTCCACCAGTGATATGCCGGCACACCCAGCCGCTCGATCGCCGGTGCGTTCATCTGTAACTGTCCGATTTTTTCCTCCAACGTCATTCGCCGGACCAGATCCTCCGCCCGAGCGTCCATCGACAGCGACGTATCCTCAAACGGATAACACGGACGAAAACCTTCCTCCGGCGCAACCGTTTTACACGAAGAAAAGAACACCCCGACCGTCGCCAGCAACATCAGATACGCAACCGGCCGTACCACGCAACGAAGAGACATCATCGGTGCTCCTCATGAAATTTTTCCGCTTTTCGTTTTCTCGTTACCAGTGCTCCGAACGCGCCCATGATTAACTCCGCGGCGATTTGAAACAGGCGTTGCAGTCCTGCTGCCACGGTTGCCATGATGATAGCGTTGGCATGTCCGACTCCGGCGGCTTCGAACTGCATTGCCGCGGCGACTCCAAGCACGACTTCACGCACGCCGGCGCCGCCGGGCAGGAAACTTGCCATGCCGATGATGACTGACAGTGCGAAGGCGCCTGCCAGCCACCAGTTGTCCACCAGTGATACCGGATGAAGCGCCCGCATGGTTGCCCACATCGCCAGCCCGCCGAAAATCCAGCACGGTAAAAAACCGATCACGCCGCCCACCAGCGTTGATTCCTTGAGCCACTCTCCGCGGCCAATTTCCTCTTTCTTCACTTTGCTCAACAGCCGATTGACCAATCCATAAAATATCGGCGGATAGCATCCCAGCGCCAACACGCTAATCGCTCCCAGCGTTGCTGCCCATACCAGCCATTTGAGATTCCCCTCGAGATGTCCGGCCACTTTCACCACTGCCACGATCCCTGCCAGTCCGCCGCTGATCATGTATAACGCATTTTCCAGCAGGGTCGAGAGCGTCGTGGTCCGCGTACTGATGCCAAAGCGCCCTGCCCGCTCGATTCGCATCAAGAGCAGCGCCACCTTCCCCGGGAAATATTTACCCATCTGGCTGAACGTGTACGCCCCCACCATCCTTATCCCCGACGCTCTCTTCTCGCTCCCTCCCATCTTCGTCGCCAGCCATTTCCACACCAGCGATCCGATCAACATATTGAAACAGAATCCCGCCACCGCCACCGCTCCCCACCACCCATTCACCGCGATATGTTCTTTCTCCACCTGTCCCCAACTATCCCAAACCTTCTTCCCTACCGCTGCCAGCAGCGTTACCACCACCACCACTTTCACCCAAAACACCACCCGCTTGTTCACCTGCACCTCTCCTGCGTTTTCCAGCTTTTCCCGAGCAGTTCCCGCATCACCCGTTCCACCACCGTGATCGGCGAGAACTCCGCATGCCAGGCTTCAAATTTTTCCCGCGAAGCCTCTCGCATGCTCGCCAACTTCGCCGCATCTGCCAGCACCGCCTCGAGTTTTTTTTGCAAGTTCTGCCAATCTCCCGACCGGAAGATTTCTCCATTGATGCCGGGCTCAACCAAATCGTACGCCGCTCCCGCCACGTCGCTGGCAATCACCGGCGTACCTGCCGCCAACGACTCCTGCACGACGATCCCATGCGGCTCATACACCGACGGCAATACAAACACGTCCGCATGATGCATCAGCGCCAAGACCTCCGACGGCTGGCGAAACCCCGCAAACAAAATCGTCTTACCCAACTCCCCCCCCTCCCCCTTTCCACACAACGCCTTCAACTCCTCCTCCAGCGGCCCGACACCCGCGATCACATAGCGATACCCCTTGGCCCCAAGCCCCGACGCCAGAAACGCTCGGATCATCAGATCTAAACCTTTCGCGGGTACCAGGCGAGCCGCCGAAAGAATCAGCCGGTCCTCTTTTCGCAGCCCGAGCTTTGTCAGTACCTCTTCCCGATTTGTTCTGCTGGCGGTCTCCACACGGCGGTAATCCGCGTAATACGGACAGACCACCACCTTTTCCGCTGCCGCGCCGTAAAATTTCCAATATTCCACTCCTAGGCGATTTGCCGTGAGCATCACATCGGTCTGAGCGATGATTTTTTTGAGCATCTGCCGCTTCAGGGTCCGCTTCGCCCATTCTTTGAAGCCCCCGCCCAACTGGCTTTTCATGTTGCTGTCACTGAACATCGCTACGGGAATCCCCCTCTTGTGGCAATCCGCGATCACCTCACGAAACGTCCGCGAACCGTACCCGGCCACAATCACGATGTCGTATTTCAGCGGATATAAATCCTCCCGCCAATTGTCATGAATGCCCCCCCAAAATCCCGGCTTCGCTCCTCCACCCCTTCTCCCCTCCTTCATTCGCAAAAACACCGTCTGTGCCACCTGCGGCACAGGCACTTCCGTACTTAACGCTCCTCCCGCTTCCCCCCTCGATCCTGCCTGCGAAAATGCCGCTATGTACTCCATATCCCCAGCCCGCTGACCTGCCTCCTCCAGTGCATCCATCATGCAATTGTGATAGTGCTCCGGTTGGGTATGCAGCCAGAGCACTCGCTTCTTCACATCGTCTGCCACGGAAATTTCCTTGCCGGCGTTACGCGATCACTACCCCCTGGCCCCTTGGCATGTTACCATACCTTTCCACGCATGAATCGTCCACAGTGGACGCCTGCGGCCCTCTACACACGGACCACATCATGGAACGCAAAATCTGGTTTAACGGTACTCTCCTCCCCGCCTCACAGGCCAACGTCTCCGTCTACGACCACGGCCTGCTCTACGGCGACGGTGTTTTCGAAGGCATCCGGCAATACAACGGCCGGGTTTTCGAAAAAACTGCTCACCTCAAGCGTCTTTTCGAATCCGCCCATGCCATCCGTCTCCCCATTCCCTACACGCCCGACCAACTCGCTCAAGCCATCGAAGACACCCTCGTTGCCAACAACCTGCAAGATTCTTATATCCGTCTGGTTGTTACCCGCGGCCCGGGTACCCTGGGCATCTCCCCCCAAAACTGCGGCGCCGCCTGCACCTTCATCATCGCCGACTCCATCCAAATGTACCCCGCCGACATGTACGCCACCGGCATGTCCATCATCACCGCATCCACCACTCGCACGCACCCCAACTCCCTCTCCCCCAAAATCAAGTCCCTCAACTACCTCAACAACGTGATGGCCAAATGGGAAGCCATCGACGCGGGTGTTCCCGAAGCTGTCATGCTCAACCACCTGGGCTTCGTCTGCGAATGCACCGGCGATAACATCTTCATCGTCAAAAACAACCGCCTGATTACCCCTCCCGAAGAATCCGGCATCCTCATTGGCGTTACGCGTCAAACCATCATCGACCTCGCCCTGACCGCCGGCATCCCCGTCGACGAAAAGAACCTGACCCGCTACGACTTGTACATTGCCGACGAATGCTTCCTGACCGGCACCGGCGCCGAAGTGATCCCGGTGACGAAAATCGACACCCGCATTATCGGCTCCGGCACCCCCGGCCCACTGACCCAACAACTGATGACCTCCTACCGCAAAAAAGTTCGCAGCCCCTGATGGAGTGTGACAAGGTGAAGGGGTGACAAGGTGACAAGGAGGGCGGGGGAGCACCGCGTGGTAACGCGGTGGTTGACCCTCGCAACCGGCACATCCACTCATTCCCATCATTATTTAGCCGGCATGCTTGCATGCCGCTCACCCTCCGCGCGGGCACCCGATACCCCGCCCACCCGCCTTTCATCATGGATTCCAGGTATCCTCCCAACTACTACCGATGTCACAAGCGATCTTCTGCGCCACGGAGATATCTGCTTGCGGAACCTCCTGAGCGCATACCACAGAAGCCAAAATCAACGGAACCATCCACCGAAACCTAAATCTCACAAAACTCATCGCCATCTTCCTTTCTGTTGTACTTTCCGATATTTATCAATAACTCAACTGGTTCTCGCTGAAGACTCGCTTTATTCGTTCAACTTATTTGCGAGGGACTTTGACGTTCACCGTCACCTGCAATGGGTGGACATAGATCGCCAGTTTGCCATCACCGCCAAAACCGCAAACCGTGACTTGACGGACATGGCCAAACGCGGCCTGATTGTCGTCTTTTGACGACTGGAAAATAGCACCTGATTACTGTTACAGTCTGCCATGTGATGGCCTTTCTTTTGTAACTATAGATATTCTCATAACGCTATATTGTGCAACAAGTTAGACCGCCACGCTATTAAACAATCAAAAAACGGATGAAATATCCAGGTGAGTGCCTTAACGATTTTTTGCCCGCCTCTACCGCTTGTGTCATAATCCTCGCCGCCACCATGACCTGCGTGATTTGGGGCATCTTAAACCTTTCGAGGATTTGCCATGTCGCAACCGATAAATATTCAAGTCGCCCGACTGGAACACGGGCGGGATTTACCTCTGCCGGCGTACCAGACGCCTCATGCGGCAGGTATGGATTTGCTCGCGGCAGTACCGGTGGATCAACCGCTGGTGCTCAAGCCGTTGGAGCGGACCGCCTGTCCGTGCGGTTTTGTCATGGCGTTGCCGCCGGGGTACGAGGCGCAAATACGTCCGCGGTCAGGCCTTGCGCTCAAGCAGGGTCTGAGCGTGCCCAACGCGCCGGGCACTATCGATGCCGATTACCGCGGGGAAATCAAGGTGCTTCTGATCAACTTCGGCTCTGAGCCGATTACCATCACCCGCGGCATGCGAATCGCCCAGATGGTCATCGCACAGGTCGAAACCGCCCAGTGGAAGGACGTTAACACCGCCGAAAATCTCCCTTCCACCGACCGCGGAGCCGGAGGCTTCGGCAGCACAGGACAGTAGCCCAAGAACAAGAAGGGATTTTTGATTGAGTCCCCCAATCAAAAATTAAAAATAAAAATCCCTTCGCCTGACTTCTAACCTACGGATTGACCATGCCCACTCGCAGAGAACGCCGACCCAATAAACCGCTCATTTTTCGTATCACTTTTTTCATTTTTGCGTGGGTCTTTTACTGCCTTTTGCTCCTTTCTTTCCTGTCTTTTGCCGCTTCCGACGTCAATTGTAATAGCATCACGTTGCACAGGCTTCCGCACTACCATAACTGGTGCAGTTCTTTTGGCGCCCATGCCGCTTACTGGGGCATGTCTCGCATTGGGCCGGGCGCTTACCTGGCGCTGATCTTCGTCGGCGTCGGCCTGTTCCTCTGGACCTCCGGGCGAAAAATTTCGCAGTTCCCCCTACGCCTCATCGGCGTCGCTCTCCTCATCGCCTCCTTCAGTACCTTTTTCAACCTCGCCGGCCTCTGCGATTATCTCGGCGAAGGCGCCGGCGGCAGCTTCGGCTACGCCATCGGAACCTTCTGCTCCGCCAAGTTCGGCGTAGGGGCGTGGTTCCTGGTGCCGGCGGTATTCGTGGTTGGGGCGATGCTGGCTGTCGATGAGTTCGTGCTCGCCTTGCCTGCCATGCTCATGCACATCGGTCGGAAGACGGAGCCTGTGGCGGCGGTCGCTGGCGGTGCTGCCGGCGGCCTGTGGGCCAGCGTCTGCGCCTGGGTCGATTCGTTGGGCACCGGCAACAAGCAGCGTATGGGCCGCCGCCGTTCCGCTCCCTCCTCGCCTTCTGTTACCGATTCCGAAGCTGCCGTTGAATCTACCGAGCCGAAGATCAATGCCGCCCGCAAGAAGCGAGACGCCGCGGCGGCCGAAGCCATTGCTTGCGAGAACTCCGCCGCCGCCGTTGCCCTGAACGACGGCATCCCCGAAGGCATCGAACTGCCTGAGGACGAGTCGGCCGCCCGGGCGCTCGTCGAGAAAATCAAAGCAAAGGATAAAGCTGCCGCGGAATCCGCCGTGTCTGTCGGCGACACCAGGACCCAGGAACCCGAGGACGTTCCCGTCCGCAAACCGCCTGTTCCCAAAGGTCCGACGCTTCCGTTCCGTCCCGCTCCGCCGCCCCAGAAGGCACAGGACTTGGGCAATTACCGCCTCCCCGGTCTCGACCTGCTCGACGAGCCGGAATCCATCGACGCCATCGGCCAGGAGCAGCGGGTCCGCGAAAAGGCCAAAATCCTCGAAGCAACACTCCTGTCCTTCAACATCGACGGCAAAGTCGAAGCGATCGACACCGGCCCGGTCGTCACGCTTTACGAACTCAGTCTCGCCCCCGGCGTCAAATCCTCTCAGGTCGCCGCCCTCGCCAAGGACATCGCCCGCGCTCTCAAATCCCCGCCCGTCCGCATCATCGACAATATTCCCGGCAAATCGACGATGGGCATCGAAGTCCCCAACCTCGACCGCGAACGCGTCCGACTCAAGGACCTCTTCCAGATCGGACACGACAACATCACCCGCATGGCCCTGCCGATGTGTCTGGGCAAGGACGCCTCCGGCAATCCGCTCATCGAAGACCTCGCTAAAATCCCGCACGTCCTCATCGCCGGCACCACCGGCTCCGGCAAATCCGTCTGCATCAACTCCATCATCCTCACCCTCCTGCTCACCCAACGCCCCGATCACGTCAAGCTTATCATGGTTGATCCCAAGATGGTCGAAATGCAGGATTACAAAACCATTCCGCACCTGATGGCTCCGATCATCGACGACATGTCCAAAGCCGAATCCATCCTCGAATGGGCCACTCAGAAAATGGACGAACGTTACGAGACTTTTTCCGAGGCCGGTGTCCGCCACATCAAGGATTACAACAAGTTGACCCGCGAAGAGATCATCGAGCGATTCCAGGCGACCACCGACGACGACAAGGCCAAACTCGTTTTTCATATGCCGTACCTGGTGATCATCATCGACGAACTTGCGGATTTGATGATGACCTCGAAGGAAGTGGAAGGTCACATTGTTCGCATTGCGCAGAAGGCCCGAGCCGTGGGCATTCACCTGATCCTCGCCACGCAGCGCCCCGAAGCTCAGGTTGTCACCGGCCTGATCAAGTCCAACATGCCCGGCCGCATCTGCTTCCAGGTCCGCAGCCGCCTCGACTCCCGCATCATGCTCGACCAATCCGGCGGCGAACTGCTCCTGGGACAGGGCGACATGCTCATGCTCCGGCCCACCGGCGCCGGCCTGGTCCGCGCCCAGGGCGCTTTCGTCGACGACAAGGAAATCAAACGGATCGCCACATTCCTCAAGGAGATCGCCGAGCCGGAGTTCCATCCGGAACTGATGCAACTCGGCACCGCGTCTGGCCTGACGGAAGGCGAAGAAAAGGACCCGTTGTACAACGAGGCGGTAGAGATCATGATCGAGTCCGGCCGCGGCTCAGTTTCGCTGATCTCACGTCGCCTCAACATCGGCTACTCCCGCGCCAGCCGCCTGATCGACCAGATGCGACGCCTGGGCATCGTCGGCGCTTACAAAGGCTCCCAGGCATCCGACGTGCTGATCACCAAGGAAGAATGGGAGATCATGAAAGCCGAGGAATCCGCCACGGGCGTCCACACGATCCCCGGCGGCGACGGCTCCGAAGGCTCCACCGGCGGCAAATCCGGCATCGGCGACAACGCCGGATTCGCCCAGCAAGTTTCCTCCAACTACACCGAATCCGAAAACGACAACACCGACGTCCCCGACGAATTCCCCGGCGAACACAGAATGTAACCCCTCACGATGTGAATTGGCCACGGATGAATATGGATAGTTATCAGTTATTAGCCCGGATATTTCATCCTCTGCCAAGATGTACGATCCTGGCAGGGCGTGGCGGAATAACTCATATAGCCCCGGCTTTAGCCGGGATCAGCCTTCATTTTCTGGCTGTTTTCCACATTGTGCCATCGTGTCGTCGAGGTTTTTCGGAAGTCTCTTGATTCTTTATTCAAGCAGTCCGAGTTGAACGAGGGCAGCTTCCTGGCGGACGGTCAGAAGCTCAGTAAGGTTCTTCTGAGCGGTTTCAAGATCGGCCTTCGCTTTCTCGCGGGCTTTACGGAGCTGGGCCAAAGCGTTGGTGTAGGCGGCGTTGGAGGTTTCGTTGCTGTCGATGAGTTGTTGGAGAGCGGCGGTTTTTTCTTCGACCTGCGAGGGCAGGGCGTTGGGGTCGAGGAGCGCTCGCATGAAGGCCGAGCCGCGGGCACCGCGGACGACCATGCCGCCGCGGCCGGAGACGTCCAGACGCAGAAGGAAAATTTTGATCAGCTTGGGTTCCAGAAGTTTCCATTCATCGTCCGTGCATTCGAGAGAGGCTTTGACGCCTGAAACGATGCGGTCACGTAGAGCGGCAGGGTCGAAGCCGCCGAAGGCGGGTTGGGAAGTGGGCGGAGCGGGAGGATTTTGCGCCAGGAGCGGCAGTGTAAACGCAGCGATAAGCAGAGACGCGATCCAGCTACAACGGCGTACGGCGTGCATGGGGCCTCCTTTGGTGCAGAGCGATAGCATTTGACCATCAGAGCTGCGAGCGTAAGCTCGCTTCGTGCGATTGAGGTTACGAGGAAGCAAGCTTACGCTCGCGGCTCTGATTCGTGGCCGCCATCATTGTACCGTGACAGGGCGAAGAAAACTCGTTTTAATGGAGCCATGGAATTTGTCCAGACCATTCTCATTACGGGAGCGTCGTCGGGGATCGGAGCGGCGACGGCGGTGGCCCTCGCGGCAAGGGGCGGGAGATGGGGGGGAGTGAATCTGGTTCTCGTGGCACGGCGGATGGAGAAATTACAGGAGGTGGCGGCACAGTGCACAGCGGCGGGAGCGAAGGAAGCGATTGTGATGCACTGTGATGTGTCGCAGCGAGAGGACGTGGTGCAATGCGTCAATGAAACGATCGAAACATTCGGACGGCTGGACGTCATGATCGCCAACGCCGGCTACGGCATGCTGGCCAAAATTCACGAGGCAACAGAAGAACAGTTCGATGAGATCGTCGCGACCAACGTGAAGGGAACCTGGTACGCGATGCAGGCGGCGGCGCAGGTGATGCTCAAACAAGAGCGACGAGCAGGACGGAAAAAGGATGGTCGAGGGCACATTGTGGCGGTGTCATCAGCCGCGGGAAAACGAGGGCTGCCGCTGTATGGACTGTATGCAATGACAAAAGCGGCACAGTTATCGCTGGCACAGGCGATGCGCGTGGAAATGAGAGGCGAGGGAATTTATGTCTCGACCGTGCATCCGTTGACGACAGACACGGAATTTTTCGAAGTAGCCTCGAGCAAGTCGCCAGTGGAATCGAAAGGGCTGGGTCATCGTTATTCAGCGGAGTCGGTAGCGCGGAAAATGGTGCGGCTGATTGAAAAACCGCAGCCGGAGGCCTGGCCGGTCCGGGGAAGCAATCTGCTCTTGACGCTCGCAAACCTGTTGCCGAGCTTAGCGGACCTCGCCATGGCGCAAACAGTACGGCGACGGGTGCGGGGTGCGTGACACGAAATGCGGGTAGCGACCCCGCTTTGCGGGGTGGCGGGTGGTGGCCACGTAGCTCACGGGTAGACTTCCACCGGGATGGTAGGGATAGCCGCGCGAACGCGGGCGGCGATGGATTGGAGGTCCGGTTCGGAAAGCGGCGTGACATAGGCTTCGTTGGTACGGCGGGCGACGGTGTAGAGCTGCACCAGCTTGATCTTCCCCTTGGCCGCGAGAAGGTTGACCAGCCGAGTAATGTAAGCGTCAATTTCCTCAGGACCTGGCGGCCGGCCGAAAACGTTCATGAAAAGTGACTGAATGACGATCGGACGCATCTGGCTGTACCAGAGAATATTCCCCATGATGCGTTTGAAAGAGACCGCGGAGCGGTTGATCAGGTGGTAATAGGCATCAGAACCAACATCTAACTTTGCCCATATCTCACTATTGGGGTTGTGTGTGTTGAGCCAGGTGAGGACGGCTGCGACTTTCGGCTGCTGGAAAAGAGTGGCGTTGGTGATGACCACGAGCTTAATGGGATCGGGACAGGAGGAATTGGAGGAGGGACGGGTGAGCTCGGTAGCGAGGTGGCAGGCTTCGGGGAAGTTGGGGCAACTGGTCGGCTCGCCATCGCCGGAGAAGGCAACGTCATTGATTCGCCGCAACGGATTAGGAATTTTGTCGAAGGGATCGAACTTGTAGATATCGCCGGAGCGGGCGAGTTGCAGCATGTCGGCAAGCTCTTGGCGGAGAATGGAAAGTTCGACGGTTTTAGACTGACTGGAAATTTTGCGATCGACGCAGCAATAAAGGCAATTGAAGTTGCAGACCTTATCGGGGTTGAGGTTGATGCCGATGGAGATGCCTTTGGCACGCCTGGAGACGACAGGGTAGACGTAGCGGTTCTGCTGCCAGAGTCGCTCGTGCATCGTAAAGGCGCGGCGAGCCTCGGGCGTATCGGCGGAACCTGGCGGCGGAGTCGATTGGGTCATGTCACGATTATAAAGGATTCCGGTAGCCTGAAGAAATTCGATTTTTTCCCGGCACATTTGATTCCGCAGGGCGGCGGACGGAGAATCTTGGGATATGAGGTACGTGTTGGTGAGACCTGCGGGGGATGAGAACTTGGCGCTGCGGGGGCTGCGGGTGTTGGTGGGCGGTCCGGAAAATGCGCCGGGGGTAGGAGGGGGCACGCGGGGGTGGACGGCGGAGATGAAAGGCCGGCTTGAGGGATTTCTGACCTACGCACGGTCCATCAGCCTGAACATTCATCGACAGGTGCTGGCGATAGAAGAGGGAAAGGGGGGGGGAAGGATTGCCGGGATGTGTTTATGGGTGCCGGCACCTGGGCGGACGGCAATGCTCTTCGGCCCGGGACTTTCCGAGTTTCCGGAAGCCGCAACGGCGATGACGATGGCGGTCGGAGGTGCGATGGAGGACGCCAAACAGGCCGGAGTGATACTGGTGCAGACGATGCTCGAGCCGGCGGACGCGGCTGGGAAGACTGTTTATGCGGAGGCGGGAGGAGGAATGCTGCAATTGGCGACATTGACGTACATGGAACGGAGACCGCCGCTCTCGCCCCCGACGGTCGAACCGCTCCCGGGAATCACGATGGCGGCCTATTCCGACTCACGCCATGCCGACTTCCGACTTGCCATCACCGAAAGTTACCGCGACACGCTCGACTGCCCCGCACTCTCCGGCATGCGAGACATCGACGATGTCATCGCAGGTCACAAAGCCGTCGGACCGTTCGATCCGCAGCTTTGGACCGTGTTGCTGCGGGATAAGGAGGGGGGGGATGCGGTAGGCTGTTTGCTGCTCTCAGAACTCCCGGCTCGCCGAGCTTTGGAGTTGGTCTACCTCGGCCTCTCACCGGCGGTCCGAGGACGAGGATTCGGACGAATGCTCATGCAACGCGTGCTCAGGATCGCATCACAACGACGTTTTGACACAACAACATTAGCAGTGGACGCGGCCAATACGCCGGCGGTGAAACTCTACCGACGCTGCGGTTACATCAGCGTCGCCCAACGCGTGGCAATGGTCAAGCAACTGCGTTATTGAGGGTCACATACATAATGCCCGCCAGATTATTGAGCCGGCATGCTTGCATGCCGCAGCCCCGTCAACTCAGCGGATTGATGATCAGCCCGGTGGCAAGCTTCGGGTAAAAAAAAGTCGACTTCTGCGGCATCAATTCGTTCGCGTTGCACAAATCACGAACAGCAGTCAACGGCGTGGGTTGCAAAAGAAACCCGACGCGGTACTGCTCGCCGCCCCCGGTACGGGTCAGCACCGCGACTTCATGCGCCTCGTGAGGAAAAGCCCATGACATGTTGACATCTTTCTTCGAAAAATGCGGAGCAATGATGCGATCGAAAACCAGATGCTGAAGGATAGCGACGTCGAGCTGCCGCCAGGCGGGCGATTTATCCTTCAGTTGCGGATCGTTGAGGAATCCAGCGAGCGGATCGGTGGAGACCGGCTTGAAAATCACGGCCTTGTTTTCAACGGGATCATAAACGCCGATAGCGTGCGGCCCGAAGCTGCCGTTGATCAGTTCGCGTTCGAGACCCACGAGGTTATCGCCGCGGAACTGGGTCTCGAGAATCTCGCCAAAAGGCTCCGCCACTTCGCAGAACTTTTCGAAATAGAAATTTTCCAAACCCTCAGCCGCGAGAACGCGATGCGTAGGAAGAATAATCAATCCGCGATCCTGCATAGCAACGCAAACAAAGAGAGCGAAATTAGCCGGATCATTGTGATGGAGCGGAACACCGCGGGCGGCGGAGAGTTCCTTACGGTAGTTGAGGCTCGTGGTATACCGATGATGGCCGTCGGCAATGTAGAGATCCTTATCAGCCATCATAAGCTGAATGTCTTTAATGACGGCAACATCCGTGACAGCCCAAAGATCGGAAGTAATCACCCCCTTCTCATCCATCGCCGGCAATTCCGCCGTGGCATCGGGCTTCCTTTGACCCACCGCTTCGAAGAGCAGATCAGTCACATCATTTCTCGGATCGTCATACAGCCCGAACACCGGCGAAAGATTCGCCTGGGTCGCTCGCATCAGCTTCAGGCGATCTTCCTTCGGCCCGGAAAAAGTTTGCTCGTGTGGATGAATCATCCCCTCCCCCCCCCCCTTTCCACCGAAATCCTCCAGTCGCACACGGCAAAAAAATCCGCGGCGCTTGTAAGTGGCATTGCCCGCCGTGTAAGTCTGCTGATAAGCGTAAAGCGCCGGCTTCTCATCTTGTTGAAGGACACCCGTTTCGCGCCACATACGCAGCGTATGTGCCGCCGCTTCGTAGGCGGCGTCCGGCCCAGCCTCCTTCGGCGGAATGTGCGGAAGATCAACCGCCACAATATTGTGCCCGTCTCGCCCAATCAGACGCGATTTGTCCGCAACCGAAAGCACATCATAAGGCGGAGCGACCAGCGAGCTCTGATTCTGCCGCGGATAACGAATAGCTTGCAGGGGAGCGATAGCAGGCATACAGCACCTTTCGTTTGGAATCACAATACATCAGAGCCGCAATCGTAAGATTGCGGTTCGTGTTTCGCAATCTCCCGAATGCACGTAGCGACCCCGCTTTGCGGGGTGGCGGTGACGGGGGGGGAAAAGTTTAGCCGTTGATCGAAGATCAACGCTCGCTCGCCTGTGATCCCGAAAAATCAAAAAATTTCAGAAACCTTCCGCCGTTTCAGGAGTCTGAATCTTTAGCGACAGCGCACCTTTTGACCGATATAACAACCGGAGTTCACGCTTTCGCGCGCTTCGCCTGATGAACACGCTAAGGGGTGAACTCTGCCAATAGAGTGCCAGTGGGCTAATAACCCCAGCATGAGTGTTGGGGCGAAGTAAATGCCGATGCTATAATACTCTCTCGTTACTATTCGCAGGTGCTACCATGATGAACCATCGCCACCTTATCACCTTTGCGGCCACGGCCCTCTCCCTGGCCGCTCTCGCCTCCCTGGCCCACGCTCAGGTCCGTGAAATTCGCGGAGGCAACGCACTCGACAGGAACCCCCTCATCGGTTCCGGCGGCAGCAACCAGCCCATCCAAGGCTACGTCCCCGCACCCTTCACCCTCAACCCCAACGACGTCATCCAAGGCACCACCCCTGGTCTCTCCTACTTCCACGACCGAACCGGCACCTACTCCACCCTCCAATCACGCGCCTTCCTCGGCACCTCCACCCTCAACACCTTTTACCGCCAATCCGCCCCTCTCTCCCCCGCCGGCGGCGGATCAGCCTACTTCCTCCCTTCCTCCATGGTCTCGACCTGGCAGGGCTCCCTTTACTCCGCCCCCATGGGCGCCGGGTTTGAGTCCCGTCTGGTCCCCAACGTTGCCAGTCCCGCGACGCCCTCATCCAACACCTTCGGAGCCGTCGATTCGGTCGGCGCCGGCGCGCCAATCCGTGTCTTCGATCGCTCGGCCAGTGCGCCGCCTCTGCCCGGAACACCAGGCGCCGTACTCAGCACCTCATTCTCCACCAACCTCCAACTCCACGGCATGAACGAAACCTCGGGAAACCCCACCCTCCAACCCCTTCCCTCAACAACAGACACCTCTCTCAAAAGCTCCGTCAACGACGTTCGCCCCGACACCGGCATGCTCAACCCGCCCAATCAAACATCCCCCACTCTCCCGAACCTCGATGATGCAACCCGTGTCACCGGCGTTTTCCTCACCGTGCAAGCCGCCTTGGAAAAAGCCCAAACCGAAGCCTTCGCCACTGACAACACGACTTCCGGTTCCGGCACCTCCGACACCGGCAAAACCGACAAACCCCAACGCGTCACCTCCAGCACCACCTCCGGCATGATCGACAGCGTCTGGTACCAATCCACCGATCCGACCAAACCCGGTTATCTCCCCCAGGCTCTGCTGATCCAGCGCCTCAAGGCCATCGAAAATCAGCCCGACGCCGTTTTGCGCTCCGGCCGCGAGCTTCAGCCGCTCAAGAGCCTCGCCGACCCCAATGCCACCGCCGGACAAGTTACTCCTTTTGACACGCAGATGCGGAAGGCCGAGGCTTTGCTCAAGAACGAGAAGTACCTGGATGCCGCTGACGCCTATCAATCGGCTCTCATCGTCGAGCCGAACAATCCGCTGGCCCTGATCGGCCGCGCCAACGCCGAAATCGGCGCCGGCATGTACACCTCCGCCGCTTACGACCTCAAATTTGTCTTCACCAAGAAACCCGAGCTGATGGCTCTCCGCTTCGCCATCGATGAGTTCATCCCCGCACAACGCCTGAGCATGATCCTCGCTGACCTCGCCGACATGGCCAAGGCCCCCAACACAGGCAACAATGCCTCCTTCCTCTACAGCTACCTGACCTACAACACCGGCCGCAGTAACGATCTTCAAACAGAACTCGATCACTGGCGCACCTGCCCGTGGCGAGACACTTGGCAATCCGTCGCCACCAAAGCCTGGGGACCCAAGAACACCCTGAATTCCTACCACGGCGGCAGCAAAAGCCCCGAAGGAAGCAAGTAATATCCACCCCCCACAAACGTTTAGCCGTTGATCGAAGATCAACGCTCGCTCGCCTTGGACGCAATATAGAAGCCAGAATGACGAATGACTCCCCCCTCCTCTCCCATTCCCCCCTCCGCCTTGCCGCTGAAGCTCACCGAGTTTCTCGACGTCGCCACGTTGCAGGACATCCAGGACTCCCTGGCGATGGTCGCACGGGTCAAGGCCTCGATCCTTGACCCTGCCGGCACCCCCCTGACCCAGCCGACCGTCAGCGAGCGCTTTTCCACCCGTTCCGCCGCCATCATCGCCGCTCGCACCAGAAAAGGCGACTCCAACCTCGATCAGCCTTTCTCCGCACCCATCATCGTCAACGACGTCAAGCTCGGCGCCATCGTCATGGAGCCCGCCAAAGCCGTCCCCATCAAGTCCTCCCAAGTCACTCGACTTGCCAAAAAACTCAACCTCCCACCCGATCAGGTCCGTGCCGTTCTCGAAGCGATGAACGAGGAAGGCATCGGCCAACGCACCGCCTCCGTCCAATTCCTCTACCTCCTCGCCAACGCCCTCTCCCGCTTATGCTCCCAGGAAATGCAGCTCCGCCAGCGTATCCAGGAACTCACAGCCCTCTTCAACATCTCCACCATGCTCACCGGCACCCGTGGCCTCCAGCAAATCCTCGACCGCATCACCCGTGGCGTCGCCGAGGTCGCCCACGTCAAAGCCTGCTCCGTCCGTCTCCTCTCCGACCACCGCGACGAACTGGTCATCAAAAGCACCTTCGGCCTCAGCGACCGCTACCTCAAAAAAGGCCCCGTCACCCTCCCTCCACACACAAGTAGCGACCCCGCTTTGCGGGGTGGCGGCGAGAGGGGCGGCAGCCCCATCGACCTCGCCGCTCTCGCCGGCCACACCGTCTACATCCCCGACATGACCACCGACCCGCGCGTCACCTACCCCCAGCAAGCCAAACACGAGGGCATCGTCTCCTCCCTCGTCGTCGGCATGCTCTTCAAGGACCGCCCCATCGGCGTGCTCCGCGTCTACACCGCCGAGCCTCACGTCTTCAGCGAATTCGAGACCAAACTCCTCGAGTCCATCGCCAGCCAGGCCGCCGTCGCCATTGAAAACGCTCACTTGCAGGAAGAATCGTTCGAGAAGGATCGCCTTGAGCATCAGGTCCAGATCGCCGCGGAAATCCAACGACGCATGATGCCCGCCAAGTCCCCCAAATACCCCGGCCTCGACATCGCCGCCCTCTACGTCCCCTGCTTCGAACTCGGCGGCGACTTCTACGACTTCATCCCACTCGGCGATCATTCCCTTGGCATTACCGTCGCCGACGTCGTCGGCAAAGGACTCCCCGCCAGCCTCCTGATGGCCTCCGTCCGCGCCGCCATGCGCGCTCAGGCCGACAACATCTACGACCTCGACGAAATCATCTCACGCGTCAATCGCTCCATGTTCCTCGACACGCAAGCCAACGAGTTCATCACCCTCTGGTATGGCGTCATCGACTACCAGCTCAAACAACTCACCTACTGCTCCGCCGGCCATGAACCCCCCATCCTCTTGCGAAATGGCCAAATCCGCGAACTCGCCATCGGCGGCATGGTCATCGGCGTCGATCCCAATCAGCACTACGACAAACAAGTCGTCCAACTCCAAAAAGACGACATCCTCTTCATCTACACCGACGGCATTCCCGACGCGATGAACTACAACGCCGAAAAATTCGGCAAACAACGCATGCGTGAAAGCCTCCTCAAATACGCCGCCGAACCCGCCGAACAAATCTGCCGCCAGATGCTCTGGGAAACCCGCCGTTTCGTCGGCCTCAACCGCCGCACCGACGACACCACCATCGTCGCCATCAAAGTCACCTGAGCCCACAGCCTTTCACGGGATGGGTGCATGGTGTATTTTATAAGTATGAAGACGCGAGAAATCATTCGGATGCTGGAAAATGACGGGTGGGTGGCAGTGCGTCAAACCGGAAGCCACCGGCACTTCAAACACCCCATCAAACCGGGCATCGTAACGGTAGCGATTCACGGAATGAATGAAGACCTTCGGCCCGGCACGCTCAATAGCATCCTCAAGCAAGCAGGGCTAAAATGATCGGCAGGAGCAAAATATGAGATACGCAATCGTCATTGAAAAAGCGGAGAAAAATTACTCGGCTTACGTCCCCGACCTGCCCGGCTGCACCACCACGGGAAAAACGGTGCAAGAAGTCTTGGCCAATATGCGACAGGCCATCGCTGGGCATTTAGGGGTGATGACCGACGTGGGCGAACCGGTACCAGACCCCGCTACGCTGGTGGACTATGTGGATGTCCCAGTTCCGGAGTTGGTCTCTGGGTGACACGCGAAGCGACCCCGGGTGCTGACACCTGAGACGACCGGGTGTGTGACACGAAATGCAAACCTATCCGAGCCGTGACCGTAAGGGCGCCACTCGTGTTATTCATGCATTGCCGCACGGTCGCTCCCTTACGGTCGCGGCTCGGATGGTCAAATGCTGGCCCGCCGCTTTTAGCGGTCGCCCTTGGGCGACCCTCGGCCTCGGCCCGGCGAAAACCGCCTCCGATCCTTGCAACTTCATCTTCATTCAAAAATTAACAACTTTTTACTGGCCGCAAGCCCAAAATGGAGGTAAATCTACTTAAATCGGGAATTGACTTGTATTTCCCCCCGATTTTCGCTAAGACAAAGCTCATCGGTTGCATGCGTTCCCCCCTCATTCCCCCTGATCGTTCAAGGAGATAACGGCTATGTGGCTTCGCAAAAATCACACGCGTACGCTCCGGACGTCCTCTCGCCAGGCTCATTCGCTTCGCACCACCGGTCGCGCTCGCCGGGCTTTGCGAGAATGCGTCCGCTTTGCCGTTGAACCTCTCGAACCCCGGGTGATGCTGACCATCACCGCGCAAAATGTGCTCATCATCTATAACATGGACTGGACCGGCGATCAGGACGGCGACGGCGTGCAGGACTCCCTGGAAGTGGCCGAGTATTACGCCAAGCAACGCGGCGTGCCGGACTCGAACATTCTGGGCGTCCACGACGCGGCGACGGCCGACTACAAAGGCTTTGGCGATGGCACCTACGACTATTTTTACACCAACATGGTTGTCCCGGTGCAAAACAAGCTCAACGCCCTGGGCAAAACCACCATCGACGTCCTGCTCTTCTGCTACGGCGTCAACGACATGGTCAGCGGTTACAGCCTCGACACCTCTATGGCCATCCCGTTCTTTTGGACCGCAAGCAATGGCTCCAACATTGGAAACTTCTACGCGAATCCCTACATGGACCCGACGCCGGGCTTCGACGCTAACAAGCCCGCCTTTAGTCACACCAATGCCACCAACTTCAACGGGCAACCCATGTACCTGGTTTCCCGTCTCGACGGCCCCCGCGGTCTCGCCGACGCCCTCGAAGAAATCGACCAGGCCACCTACGCCCAAAAGTACCTCTATCCCGCCGATGGCTACTACAACGGCACGATTTACCTCGACACCATGAACCGCACCGGCAAACTCTCCGACTACACCGACGCCGCTCTCCAAACCAACACCTATGTGATGACCGGTGATTACAGCGACTACATTCCCTCCGATATGAACATCGCCCAAACCTCGCACTATCTTTTGAACGCGACGAGCATCATGAAGATGAGTCTGACAGGTTTAACTTTCCAGTTGCCCTGGAAGTGGGAGCAAAGCGGCCAAAGCATTGGCACGCCGGGTACGATGTACACCGATGGCACCTCCGCCGAAACCGCCCCAAACGCCCTGATCTTCGCCGGTTGGTATGCCTGGTATAACGGCGCCGCCAACACCGCCTTTCAATGGCTCCCAGGCTCCATCGCCAACAACCTGGTCTCAGGCTCCCTGATCGGGATCGAAGGACATGCCCCCAGCGGCCAACAAGACACCCCACAACTGGGCCGGGGTCTGACCGCCGCCGTCGGCACCGTTGGCGAGCCCTATACGGTTGGCGCCCCTCGCCCCAATGTTCTCGTCTACTACCTGCTCGCAGGCTACTCCTTCGCCGAAGCCGCCATGTTGAGCACGCCCTACCTCTGCTTCATGGACCTCACCATCGGCGATCCGCTCTACACGCCTTACGCCGCCGACAAAGTCCCTGTCAAGGACACCACCGTTCCAGCTCCTCCCGCGAACTTCAACCCCGCCAACGGCTACTGGGACGCCTCCGGGAACTATCACCTCGGCCTCGTCATCGACCAGTCCAACGGACCCGAAGTCGCAAGCGCCACCCTTCAATACGGCCTGACCCCCAGCTACGGCAGCACCGCCTCCTGCGAGGCGTTCTACGAGCGGCCAGATATGGCTCTCACCGGCCTGGTACCGGGCATGACCTATTACATCGAACTGACCCTCACCAACGCCGTCGGCACCACCGGTACCTATCGCTACGCCTTTGTCGCTCCACCCAAAACCATTTACCACGACACCTTCACCTTCAGCGGCAACTTCCGCTATCGAGGCCCAACTTTGGCCTCCGCAAATGATCCGCTCATTGCCGATTTCTTCAACACTCCCACCACAGACCCTCCCACCCCCCTGCCTCTCGACAATCCCAACAACCTCCAAAGAAGATGGGAATCGGGCGGTGGTGGTGGCACTGCCACAGGCAACGGCCCGCTCACTCCGGGCGTTAATCTCACCGGAAGCACCGTTTTCTTCATGCCGGTGAGCACCGCGGTCTTGCAGACCGCCGCCGGGATCTATACGTTCACCGCTCAAATCGATGTGACTGGCGCTTCGGACCAGTGGCTCGCCATCGGCTTCGGTGGCCCCGGCAAACCCGGCAGCAGCGGCCTCACCCTCGCCAACGCCATCGCCACCCTTGGAGGCTCCGGCGGGGTCGCCTCCACCTACTACGGCACAGGCACTGCCGCCGCCACGGGACATCCCACCATCGGCACCGTCAGCGGCAAGGGCGTCGATACCATCTCCGTCATCCTCGTCACCGACGGGCAGGGCGGAGCCACCGTCTCCTTCTCCGACACCGCCGGGCTCCTCCCGCCAAACTCCGGCGGCGCGCTTACAGCGGCCCAACTCGCCAACATCGCCGACGTCTTCATCGGTTCCAACGGCACCGCCGCCGGCACCATCACCGATGTCACCTTGACCTACACCACTCTCCCAGGCGCCAGTGAACCCGCCGCCGACACCACCACCACCACGGTCACCTCCTCCATGAACGGACAGGCCGCTACTTTCACCGCCACCGTCACCGCCGATCACCTCGGCACTGGCATCCCCGGCGGAACGGTCACCTTCATGGATGGCAACACCCCACTGGGAACCGTAGCACTCGATGCCTTCGGCGTCGCTTCCTTCACCACTGGCCTCGACGTGGGAGACCACACAATCACCGCCGTTTACAACGGCGATACCGCCCACAACGGCGGTACGTCAGACCCGATGGCCCAGGACGTCGCGGAAGCCACGTTCCCCTATATCGTTGGCGTCT
>Ga0123357_10001866_pt1 | contig 22882 bp, 14 predicted proteins | sample TergutEmb28metaG_FD_89873 | JGI IMG/M metagenome (GOLD analysis project Ga0123357, IMG submission 89873) | Embiratermes neotenicus P4 segment gut microbial communities from Petit-Saut dam, French Guiana - Emb289 P4 | ecosystem: Host-associated > Arthropoda: Insects > Digestive system > Gut ... | reverse complement strand
GGTGACATTTACGATCCCCGTAACAAGAGTGCGAACATAACGCTGATAGCTGGAATACGAACTGCCCAGCTGGTCATACCCTGTGGTATAAACCTGCGGGAGCAGATTTGCCTGTGAAAAGCTCGCGGGCAAACCGATGTCCGTAATATCTGCAACGCCTTCGCCAATGGCCGTCTGTCCTTCAAACCAGCGCGAGTATGCGCCGTACGTGTTGATGACCCACGTCGGCGAAGGGGTAAGCGTATCGCTTACGACGATCTGGAAACCATGGTCCTGGTTGCCCGATATATTGTCAGCCCCGGTGCAGAAGGCGCAGCCCGGCGTGTCGCCCTCTCTCACGCGGTCCGACATGCGGGCAAAGATGCGGTGTTTCTCGTTTTGCGCCCAATCGACACGCCAGTCGAACTTGTCGTTGATGGTATTGTCTGACACAATCGCCGTAAAGTTGCGGATATGGTTAGGCCCCTCGCCGGGCAGATTCGGCGATGGATAAAGAGCAGCCAGCTTCTGTCCTACCGGATCGAGCTGGACACCAAGGTTTTTCAGGTCGTTTCCTGGAACCGGATCGCGTGTGTAATAAGTATTGCCCTGCCCATCATCGACCAGCCGCGTCGAAAACGGATTGAAGAGCATGACCGGCGCGCCGCTGGCAAGATACGATTGGGAAAAGTCGCCCTGCTTTTCAAGGTCCGTAGGAACGGTGTACCACTGCCGTCCCCAGGATCCGGGCTGACGCAGTCCTTCGTAGGCTCCGAAAAAGTACAGGTGGCGCGAACGCCAGATGGGGCCGGAGACGTTGATCCCGAACTGATTGCGGTGAAATTTAGGACGCTCGGCTATCTGTCCCCAAGCCGGATCTATGTTCTTGTTCGACCAGGTATTCGCGTCCAGGCCCGAGTTGCGCATGTAATCGTACACCTGGGCATGAAAATCGTTTCCGCCATTCTTGGTGATTATGGATACGATACCCTCGCCGCCCTGGTTGTACTGTACGTCGTACTGGTTCTGGATAACCTGCTGCTCCTGAACCGAATCCTGAATGGGCGCAACCATCAGTCCGCCCCAGTCCACAGCCGTGGAGGGCGCGCCGTCGATCAGAATCGCCGCCTCGGCAGAGCGTCCACCGTTGATGCCGAAGGCGCTGGCGTTCTGGTCGAAGGTCTGCGACCGCGATGTCATTCCGCCCTGCGCCTCGGTGGTGCCAGCCAGATTGAAGACGAAGTTCAACGGATTCCGGGTGCTGTTGGGCAGATTCGCCATCAGGATCGAGTCGATGGTAACGGAGTTGTTGGGCGACTCCGTGTCCACCAGAACGGTGCTGGTCGATACCACCACCTGTTCCTGCACGCTGCCGAGCTGCATCGACAGATCGACCGTCGCGGAGACGTTGGCGCGAAGGACAAGCCCGGACCTCGTATAGTTCTTGAATCCCGTGGCAGTAGCCGTGATCGCATAATTACCGGGAAGCAGGTTTTGAAAACTATAGGCTCCGCTTGCGCCGCTCATGCCATCGCGAAGGTCCTGGGTGTCCACATTCTTCAGTTGGACCTTGGCTCCTGCGACAGCCGCTCCCGTAGGATCGGTTACCGTTCCGACAATGGATGCGGTAAACGTCTGGGCGAACGCAGCGCCTGCAAACAGGACGAGCACGAGCAAACACAGCAGATGTGTCGCTCTTCGACTTAAAGGCCACATCACATATGAGCCTCTTGATATTCTTTGCATTGTCGCTAACCTCCTGAATTGAATCTGTACTTTGTCTCGTAAACTTGCCCTTCCCGCAGGAAGGGCAAGCGCGTGAAAGGTTTCAAGATCAAAATTGTTGGAACTGTACCACTCTGCTTAAATGGTTGTCAAGAACTTTTCGTTGCGTTGCGATGATTTTCTCTATTCAAAAATCCAATAACCGCTCAGCGCGCAAACAAAGATTGATAATAGGCAATAAAATGCCCGGGCTGGGTCTCGACTGAGACAGTTGCATTCGGCAAACCCTCCGTGGCGGGTTTTGTAGACCCGTCACTTCCGATTTGAATCCTCATCGGTTTTGTCTGGCATAGGCCAGGGTTCGTCAATAACGACACCGCCATTGGGTCATGAAGCGTCGGCGTTGGCTGCCCCCATAAAAGATAGAGCGCCCGTAACGACTCTGTCAGTGGCGTATGGTGGGCGAAGATTGCTTCGCGCGGTCCATCCTCCAGTTGGAGCCGGGCGGTCACATCCAGCGGCGCCATCCGGATTGGAATCCCTGAGGCAAATACGGCCTGTGCAGCCGCCGCGTCCGCAGCGATGTTGTACTCGTTGGTTGGTCCGGAGTCCGGATCGTAACCGCGCGCGATAGAACCTCCCATCAGCACGATCTCACGAATGCGGCTTTTTACCTCTGGATATCGTTTCAAGAGTTCTGCAACATTCGTGAGAGGACCAAGAGCGACCACTACCATGCGTCCTTTTTCGTGATCGAGCGACTGCTTCATCAGATCGACGGCGCTCTCTGAAACCAGCGCCGGACCTTGAAATCCTTCCGCCCAGCGGGCCTGAGCAAACGCAGGCATGTCGCTCGGCGTTCCAGCAGCTACAGGTACTTTCTTTATTCCTGCTTCGGAGAGCATCTTGGCGGCGATCCGCGCGCGAGCCTGCGTGTCGCCCGAAACGGTCGTCACGGCTTTCAGATTCAGTTGCCTGCTCTGGATCACCATGGCCAGCGCAAACGCATCATCGATGTCGCTGCCGATGTCCGTATCCAGAATGATGGGCACGCGGCGCAACGAAGCCGCCGAAGCCGTCACGAACGCCGCGCTGAGTACAACGGCGAGAACAAGCCGAAACCGCAGATGAAATTTACTTAGCACGGACTTCCTCCGTTGACGCAAAGACGATCAGTAGTTACAAGATGTTGCTTCTTCGGCAAACGCTCGGACCAGCTCCGTGCGCGCATCGAAAAAATGGTCCGACGGCGACAGAATAAATCGTCCTCCTGCACCCGCCTCCTCAAAACAGCGTCTCACTTCGGCCCTGGTCGCCGCTTCATCACATCCTGTGAAAAAGTGCAATTGATCGAATCCGCCGATCATGCAGGCTTTTCCGTCGATCATGGCGTGGGCCTTCTTCAGATCGGTGTCTCCCCCCATGCCTGTCGGTGTAAAGGTCTCTATGGCGTCCACCTTCATATCGAGCATGCGTCCAAGCATGGGCATGAGCTTCCCGCACAGGTGGTAGACAGTCCGCTGGCCGGCCTCGTGCAGGGCTTCGATAAGGGGAGCGTCATACGGCGCGACGAAGCGATCAAATAACCGAGGCGATATTACGCTGGACGAAGCGTCTCCACCGCCCATTTCAAGCAGATCGTAGCGCGCGCCCTTGAGCGACCGTATAAAGCCCATCTTCCGGCGCTGCATAATCGCCAGTAGCTCGCAGACCCACTCTGGATCGTCATTGGCCTCAAGAATCAATCGTTCTGTTCCCACCAGACAGCAGGCATCCTGCCAGCATCCCGCCTGGCCAAAGACATCCCAGCCGCAGATATGGCCGCGTACAATTCCGCGTTCGCCAAACTCGTCCGCTGCCTTGTTTACCGCATCCACATCGCAGACCGGCGTGGTTACATACTCGCCAATGAGATCGATATCGCGCTTGTTCTTGATGAGCGGCTCGGTGACCCACGCCGTATAATCAGCGTCCTCGACGGTCATGGTCAGCGTTCCGCGTGGTGTTACGAAGCTGTAGCGCGTCATCTTGCGGCCTGCGGCGGAGATGTCCTCGAAATACACGCGCCAGTTATCGTTCGATACCCGGTGGCTCTCAAAAAACCCGATCGACGCGCACGCCTGCTGCAGGGGATCGGGGTAATCTTTCGATCCTGGCGCGGGCTTGTGCGGCAAAACCCAACGGATAGCGTCCAGCCCGAAAGTATCCCAGAATGCGTCCTCCTTCATTCCGTTCAGGCAATGTTCCAGATAGTAGGGCATGATGTGGTGCGTAGTCACGGGTAGCCGGTCGGGCATCTTCCCGCTCAGTGCAGCTACCATACGTTGTTTCGATGTCATCGATTGACCTCCATCGTTTCTGATCTGTCTCCACGTTTAGCGCGGATGAGCTTTGCTACTTGCCGGAAGGTTTCCACCTGATCGGCAGGCAGGCGTCCGGTGTTATCCGGCGCCAGATTCAGCAGCAGATTTGCGTTCCCCTCCATGCAAAGCCTGTAAGCCTTGGCGATCACCTCGGGAGTTTGCGGTTTGTACCAGGGATGCCAGAACCAGGTGTGCATCGTCGGCATCGGAGGGTAGATCGGTCCTGTCGGAAACCAGGTTTCAAACGGCATGTAGCAGGACTGCTTCTCGTATGTGATGTGCGGATTGTGTCCTTCCAGAGGCGGCAGGGTATCTTCGCCGTTGATGACATCGCAGGGCCAGCTTGCAGGCTCGCACATGCGCCCCTGGTTCACGCGGCTCTGCTTGAAACCCTGGTTCATGACGATAATGCAATCCGGACTGTGCTTTTTCACCAGGCGGTAGAGCTCCCAGCGCTGCTCCGCAGTCATCTTCCACGTGATATCGAATAACTGATAAAAGGTGTTCGGATAGCGCGAATGCAGCTCCGTAACGTGATGCTTGATCAGTTCGAAGTAGTTCGCCGGAATCATGGAGTCCCAGTCGAACTTTCCTTCATTGTGCGGGTCCAGAATGCAGTAGTAGAAGCCAGGCTGTATCCCGAACTCCTTGCACGCGGCTACGAAAGCTGCAACGACATCTGTCTTGTTACTGCTGGCCGCTACGTCATAGTCGTAGTGCTCTGAGTCCCACAGACAGAATCCGGACATATACTTCGCCGTCAAGACGCAATACTTCGCGCCCAGCTCGTGCGCCACGGATATCCACTGCCGCACGTCCAGATGCGTAGGGTTGTACGTGGTGGCAGGTACGGCGCCGACATCGTAGTCGTCGCCGGTGAAGGTAGGAAGCCCGAAATGAAAGGAGCAGCCAAAGCGTAACTGTTCATACGTCTCCAATGCCCGTGTGCGAACGGCGGACGGCTGCGCCATCTGGTCCATCGCCAACAGCGGGCGCGCTGCGCCCGGCAGGATGGACGCTACGGCGGGCAAAGCCATGGATTTGATTGCTTCACGTCGATTCATTCTGTTCTTTCTCTAACGATATCTTATGTTTACAGCCAGAAAGCCGGAAAGACAGCGCAGTTCGCACCCCTACTGAAAGGTTTCATTGAATGACGAGAGCCTACTCTTTATAGAAGTGCGCTGTCAATTCCATGCAGCACTCTCCATCTTGTAAGCCTTCAAAGTCTGCTTGAGTTTCCCTGCTGCTGTGCGTACATTGTGTCTATGCCCGCAGCTCGAATTCTCTGTACGCTTCTCGCCGCTTCTTTGGCTGCCTCGATGATGGTCGCGCAGGATCCTGCTCCCATGGTGGATCCATCCATCGACAACCAGCCCGGGCCATTCTCCTACTTCTCCAAATCCGTGGATGAGATCGGAGTCATGGATGCGCAGCAAGCTACGGAGATCACTCCGGAGGCCTCGCTCTATACCGGCTTCGGTGAACTCGTCTTCCTTGTTGGTCCGCAGATGCAGCCTGTTTCGCCGCGCATACGCACTCTGGAAAAGGGCTATCTTCCCATTGTTCATACCTCATGGAATCAGGATGGAATTGAATATCGCTTCACGTTTTTCGCGGCCAGGCTCAAAGACAATAGCATCGTAAACTTTGCTCGCGTGGTCGAGAAGAATCTGAACCCCGTGCCGACGCGATCTGTGTTTACCGTCGGAAGCCGGTATCAGAACGATTCTGCAAACGGAAGCGGCACAGGCGAGAACCGCTTTGCCCGGCCAACGGAAGGCAAGCGCGCCGGAGACTACCGGCAGCCAGGAGTGGAGTTCGACCCGAACTGGGTTTACAGTTTTTCAGATCACGGCTTTCTGCGCAGCGGGAAGGTCTTCTATTTGACCTCCGACACACCGGACGAGAAGATGCTGACGCCGAAGCAGTTTTACAACATCCAGATCGACAATACGCCGCGCTCGCTTCCTATCTTCCCCACCACGCTGGTTGGTCTCATGCAGTACAACAGGATTCTCGCGCCGGGAGAAGAGCGAACGCTGACCTTCCGTATGCCGCTGGTTCCGGTCGAGGATGGGCCAGCCGCGCAAGCGGTTCTGGCGGCGGACTACGAAGCGGCCCTTGCTGACACGGTCCGCGGCTGGGAGCAGATTCTCAGTACCGGCATGCAGATAGACCTTCCGGAGAGCAAAGTGTCCGATACCTTCCGCGCAAGCCTCGTATTCGACCTGCTGGCCCGTGACCACATCGGCGACGATATCGTTCAGACCGTCAACAAACTGCACTACCATGCATTCTGGCTGCGAGATGCTGCTGACATCGCGCATATGTACGATGTCACCGGCTACCCGAAGTATGCGTCCGACACGCTCGCCTTCTTCCCGCGCTTTCAAAACAAAGATGGCTTGTTCCTGTCGCAGGAAGGACAGTTTGACGCGCAGGGCGAAGTGCTCTGGGAGTACGGCGAACACTATCGTCTGACGCACGACCTTGCATTTGCCAAATCCGTTTTCCCATCCGTGGAGCGCGCTGTGGATTGGCTTATGAAGGCACGCAGGGATGATCCTCTCCATCTGATTCCGGCTTCGTATGTCAAAGACAACGAATATGTCTCCGGCCATATCACTGGCTACAATCTGCTGGCGCTGGACGGCCTCGAAAGCGCCGCTCTTATAGCCGAAGCTGTCGGGCAGCCCGAGAAGGCAAGGGCCTATCGCAACGAATACGAGCTTTATCGCAAGGATCTGCTGAATGCCATCGAACGCTGCGCAAACGGCAACGGCGGAGCCATTCCTCCACACCTGGATGGCGACTGCAAGGGAGGAAATGACTGGGGCAATCTGCTGGGAACCTATCCGGGCCATGTTCTTCCACCCCAGGACCCGCTGATTACGGTGACTCTGAAGATGGTTCAGGCTAAATACCAGGAGGGTCTGACAACATACGGAATGGGCCGCTACGTGCATCACTATCTCATCTTCAAGAACATGTTGACCGAGATCGCAAGGGGCGAGCAGCAGCAGGTTCTGAAGGATCTATATGCCGTCTTGACGCATACCAGTTCGACTCAGGAAGGATTCGAGTTTGCGATTCGTTCCTGGGGAGATCGAGATTTCAGCGACAACCTGACGCCGCATGGGTGGTTTGCCGCCGAGTACCGCAGCACGCTCCGCGCCATGATGGTGCGCGATGACGGCAGAGATGTTCATCTGCTCTCGGTGATGTCTCCGGCATGGATGGGCGCAGGCAAGACCATCAAGGTCGAAGACGCGCCAACAGAGTTCGGCGTGACCGGTTTCACTTTGACGCAGCCGGACGACAATACGGCTCAGATCAGACTGGATAGCAACTGGCGCGAGAAGCCGGACTCTCTGCTGCTGCATCTTCCGTGGTTCGCGGATGTCCGGCATGTCGAAGCGGATGGCAGGCGGCTTACTCCGTCAGACGGCATCGTCAAGATACCCGTGGATGCTCGTGAGGTCACCTTGCATTGGCAACGCCGCTCCGATGCTCCGGACATGAGCTACGAAGCCGCCGTGCAACAGTTCCGCAAGGAGTATCAGGAGCACTTCAACCAATATATGCACGGCCAGTAGTCGGCCTGAAGCGGGGTGCGGCCATGCGCCCCATTACACTTTCAGAAAAATCTTCTTCTTCCACAAGATGCAGGTGGCAAGCCAGCAGACCGCTGTAAAGCTGATGGAATAGAGGAGCGAGCCTGCGCCAGCGGGATGAATGGGCCGGAAGATGTGATCGTAGATCCACGTCCAAAGCATCACGTTGCCGGGCAGATGAATCACCCACAGACTGGTCGCAAGTAATTCAGAGAGCATATACGCAAAGATCGCATTCGTGCCGAAGACGGTCCACGGCATCTTTAATGCCTTGCGAATGTTCTTCACGTCGATAAGCCAGTAGAGCAGCGCCAGCAGCAACAGGCTGCATCCGGCTGTAAAAAGAACATAGGAGCTGGTCCAGAGCTTCTTGTTAATGGGGAACCACACACTCCATAGCTGTCCCATCACAATCAGAACGACAGCGCTTCCAAACAACCCCTGACTGATGCGTCTGCGCTCTCGTTGACTCTGAATCCACAAGCCTGTCAGCACGCCCAGCAAAGTTGTGCCAACGGCAGGTATGGTGCTCAGCAGTCCTTCCGGATCTCGTACTCCTTCATAGAGCCGGCCTGGCAACAGGTGCCGGTCAAGCCATGCAACCCAGTTCTGGTCCGGGTCCAGCAACGGAATGCCGTGCGTCGGCACGCCTGCTCCCGGGACAGGCACAAACCGCATAAGCACGTAGTAGGCAACCAGCAGGAACGCCGTGATGGCTGCAATCATTCCGGCCCGCCTGCGAAACAGATAAAGCAGAGATGCAAACAGATAGCACAACGCAATGCGCTGCAATACGCCGTAGATGCGAAGGTGGTAAAGATTGAAGTATGGGAAGCCGTTGACTACAAGCCCAAGCGCAAACAAAATCACCGTGCGTTTGAGAATGCTCATTACGATGACTGACTTCGCAACTCTCTGCGAGAGCCGCTTGGCCAGCGAGAACACGATGGACACTCCGACGAGAAAAAGAAAGGCTGGAAACACCAGGTCTGTCAGCGTCCATCCGTTCCATGCCGAGTGCATGAAAGGCGCATAGGGATTCGCGCCGTTGTTGTTCACCATGATCATGAAAGCGATCGTGATACCGCGGGCGATATCGAGCGACTGAAGACGCCCTCCGGCAACGATCTGGTCAGGCGCGGCTACTGTTACTGACATCGGGGAAGCTCCAGAAGCAACGGCGGTTCCATTATTGTAGTGGCGCCAGCGGAACCTTCTTGCCAACAATATATTCATACGCGCCCAGATTGGCCGATACGCGGCCCGAGTAAAGCTGAAACCATCTCTTGCCAGACCCGAGCAGATTGTCCACCACGTAGTAGTCCATCACCGGAAGATCGAGCGTCACATGGACGTTCCGGTTAGAGAGGTTTACGATAACGAGAACCTTAGAGTCCGGCGACTTACGCAGAAAGCTGAGGACGCTGTCAGGCTCCGTGTTATTGATCCACTCCACCGTGCCTGAGTAGATGGCGGGCTCGGAGTTCCTGAGCTTGAATAGCTTCTTGTAGGTTTCGAGGACCGCTCCCGGAGAATCCTGGTCTTCGTGTTTTTCAGTAAAGGGCCAGTGAATAGGAGCGGCTCGCCTCCACGAAGTAGGGCTGGGGTCATTGACCTCCTGCCCGTTGTAGAGGAACGGGACTCCATCCAGCGTGAAGTTCAGCACGGACGCGGCCAGCGCGCCCCGCTCGCCGAATTGGAGCACGGCGCGCGGCCAATCATGGTTGTCGCTGTAGTGCAGCAGGCGCGCGCCCCGCGGCATGGTCTCGTGCATCTTCTCCCAGTTGGCCCTCAACACGCTGGCCGGTTCGCCATCACGAAGAACAGAACGAAGCGCAAGATAATACTGGAAGTTGTAGTTGATATCGAAAGCCTGCAACTGATCGTCGGGCCGATCTGATTCAGAGAGCAGGACCACGCCGGGCTTTGCCAGGTCCAGCGCCTTACGGGCTTCGTTCCAGAAGGTGACCGGCACGCCCGCGCCCACATCGCAGCGGAAACCATCCACGTCGAAATCGCGGACCCAGTGCAGCAGGCTGTCGATCAGATACCTGCGCACCGGCGGCTTTTGAAAGTCCGGCAGCGGCTGGGGCCAGAATCCGCGCACGGTCTTCCCTTCAGTGTTTTTCACAAAGAACGAAGGGTCCTTCTGCATCATGACGTTGTCGGGAGCCGTGTGGTAGTACACGATATCCAGCATGACCTTGAGGCCCAGCTTATGTGCCGCCGTGACGAAATCGCGCAGGTCCTGGTCCGTGCCCGCTTCAGGGTCGATCTCGTTGTAGTCGGCGATGCTGTAGGGAGACGCTCCCGGCTCAGCAGAGCGTTTTGCAATCGGACCGAGGTAAACGATCGTCGCGCCCAGGTCCGCGACCTGCTGTAGACGCGGGATGGCTCCGCGCAGATTGCCTTCCTTGCTGAACACGTTCAGCCATACCTCGTAGATGCTGGCTTTAGCCAGCCACTCCGGAGCCGGTCTCGCATCAAGATTGCCGAACGAAAGATCCTGAGCGCCAACTCCTGCAACACAGACCATAAGAAAGAAAAAAAAGGATTGCAGCCGGAAGCAGCAGCGCGTCCGCAATCCTCTTATGGAGTCATTGTCAGTTCTGTTCATGACCATCCTTGCCTGCTGTAGCGGCGCGGAGTTATCGGCGAGCTTCTCCGCGCCTCTCTGTACTACAGCTTGTCGCCAATTGCCTTAAATAGTTGCTTTCGAGATCACTGCAACGGCAAAGGGCGCTAATGTAATCTGCGATCCGCTCAAACGATCTACGCGCGGCGCATCTTCACCGGACGCCTGATCCACAACCTCGGCCTTTAACTGGGTCTTTCCGTCATGCGGAAACGATCCGCTGAGATCCACCCGCACAGGATGCTCTGTGGTGTTGACCAGCAGCAGTTTGCGGCCCGCACTGGTGATAGCGGCCTGTGCTTCGACGGCCCCATCAGCCGAAATGGTTGTAGACACGAGCTTATCGCCCGGCGCGAAATTCTCATTTATGAGGCTGAGTACCCAATAATGCGCGTTCGGCCTGGCCGTGACCCAGTCGAACATCGAAATGGAATGACACTGGGTTGGATATCCGAGCAACTGAGACATGCTAAGCATGGGCATTTCGAGGCGCTGGGCCGCTATGAAGATATAAGCCCAGTTGGCGCCGATCGCATTCCAGTAAAGCGGGTGGTACGCTTCATACGGCTCGTTGGAGCGGCAGGCCTCTTCCGTCGTCTTTATGTCGTTGAACGTACCCAACTCATCGACGATAACCTTTGTCTTCGGAGAGAGTTCGTCGCGAATCTTCATCACTTCGCGGATACGATCCACGAACGCTCTGGCCGGAACGCCGTCGGTCGCGCTCTTCGCCGGACCGGTAAAGTAGCTCTCGTGCCATACCGACGGATCGTTGGGAGCGTTCACATAGTTGTGGAAGGTGAACCAGGCTACTGGCAGCGATCCGGGCCTGTGATTCCTGGCGTCGAGGAAGTACCGCGCCCACGGCACCTCGGCTCCGGAGACCTCCGGCGCAAGAAACTGCACATGGGGATCGATCTTGTGGATGGCTTCCGTTACGGCATCGTAAATACGAGTGAATTGCTCAACCGTAATCCGGTTTTCAAAGTCCGGTTCGTTCAGTACGTCCCAGTAATCGATCTTGTAATGATGGCCTGACTTATGGAACTTCCCCAGTTCGTCGGTAAAGCCGCCCTTCGTATACCACTGGAAGATTCGTGCCTGGTAGTCGGCAATCTGGCGGCCTGTCGGATCCTTCAGCAGATCGCCGCGCGTATCGTCCGTATAGGGATAGAACGATGCCTTCGGATCGGCGGGAACCTCCTTGGGCGGCACCTTGAACATCCAGCGCGGAATGGTGGTGAAGTTCATGTGGTGCCTTCCCCTGGTATGCGCATAGTAGTCGGCTACCAGAGGATCGGCATAGGTGAAATCCCAATGAGTTTCCGTCGCGGTCGGCTCCTCGATCTCTGCCACGACCTGCCGCGTAACCGAGTACCAGAACTGTAGCCGCGTGTCGTTCGTATGCAGATTCTCAAGCGCCTGCAAAAGCTGATCGTGGATCGGACTGGTACGCAGCGTATACGCATGCGCCAGGATCTGTGTAGTTGGGACCGTGACGGATGTGCCAATAACGTTGTCCCACTTCACGGAAACGGCAGCCGATTGCGTCTGCGCCATAGTAACTGCCGAACCAATACTTAGACATGCGGCAACTACAAGACCTAAACCTGTTTTCCTATGCATTGTTTCTTTCGATACCTCCGTAGCCTGAAACCTGCGATTCATCCTTCAGCGACACGCAACACAAGGGCAAAGCACGTTCGCGCCTCACCGCAAAACGCCAAACGGCGAAATGGTCTTGAACCCTTTCAAATATGTCGTAGACTGTAGTGGTCCTATCATGCCGTTGTCAAGACAACTCTGCGAAATAGCGCTGGAAAGCCTTTGCAGGAGTTGGATAATATGTGGTTTTCATCTCTGGAGACGATCTTCCATGCAAATGAACATTCTGATTCCGAGAGTGCTGCTCTTCTTTGCTGCTGCTGTAATCCCGGCTGCGGTGTCGGCTCAGACTGCGGTGAACGAGGTTCACTGGCCATTCTCAAGCGAACAATCGTCGTCCCCTGTCGACTCAGTACATGGTGTAGCGGGCAAACTTGAGGGTAAGTTTCAATACGTTCCAGGAGTAACTGGAGACGCCTTGCGTCTGGACGGCTACACCACAAGCATGACCGTCGCAGCCAGTGAAATTCCCGCAATGGGGCCAGGTGGATTCACTCTTGAAGCCTGGGTCGCGCTCAATACATATCCGTGGAACTGGGTTCCGATCGCAGATCAGGAGGCGCAACGTCAGGCCGGTTACTTCTTTGGAATCGACGCCTTCGGTCACGTTGCGTTGGGGGCCTCCATCGACGGACAATGGCACTCAGCCGTAAGCACGGTAACCGTACCGCTGAAGCAGTGGGCACACCTCGCCGGCACGTATCAAACAGATCCCGCGAATAACGGCCAGGGCATTCTCACCGTATACATGAACGGAGAACGTATCGCACAGACGCCTGTGCAAGGCTCCTTCTCGCCTGCGAAGGTCGATCTTCTCGTTGGCCGTGTCCGTCAGCCAGCACTCCCCTTTCCCGAGGCCGAGGTGAAACCGCCACATGCCGTCTGGTACTCGCTGGACGGCATCCTGGATGAACTCAGGATTTTTGGACGGGCACGCTCCGGCCAGGAAATCGCTCAGGATTATGCGGCTGTTTCAGCTCCGAAAGGCGATGTGCTTCCATGGCAGAAGATGCCCTCGGGGCCGATTGGGCCGGGAAGGTTCGGCGCGTATTACGCCAGCCTGCGGTACGAGGAACCCTGGGATCGCTTGCGGCAGATCGGTCCCAACGCCGACGTGGTTGTTCGCTTCGACGAGTCGCCTACGCGGCTTGTCTTCTGGCAAGGGCTGAACTATGTCCCGGCGTGGGTCTCCGGTGATGACAAGTGGTCAACCAACGAGTTTCTGGAGGTATGGGACTCCGGCTGCCCCGACGGAGGCGACTGCGAGCCGATGTCCGACAAGCAGAGTTTGTTCTCGCACGTGGAGATACTCGAAAGCAACGAGGTGCGCGCCGTGGTCCACTGGCGCTATGCCTTGATCGAGACGGTGGGCTTCAAAGGCGCATGGCACGACCCGCTCACCGGCTGGACCGATTGGGCCGACGAGTACTGGACAATATATCCGGATGGCGTAGCTGTCCGCAAGCAGGTGATCCATACCGCCAGGGTCAACGCGGTGCGCGAATGGCAGGAGACAATCATACTGAACCAGCCTGGACAACGGCCAGAAGACAATATCAACCCCGACGCTGTCACGCTGGGAAACATGCAGGGCGCCACAAAAACATACACGTGGCAGAAGAACCCTGCGGGCGCCTTTGCCGACCCGATTGGTCCTGCCGATACGTCCACTCCGCCCAACGTGAATATGCAGTTGGTGAACCTGCGCTCCGAATGGAAGCCCTTTCAGATTGTCCCGCCCGATGGCGTCAGCTCTGACTTCTACAACAACGAGAAAAGCTATTTTTTGTTTGAGTGCTGGAACCATTGGCCGGTGGCGCAGATCGCTTCGAGCGACCGTCCCTGCGTAACAAACGATCGCCCCTCTCATTCGTCGGTGTCGCACCTGTTCTGGAAGCCTTATGCAGAGACAGACGACACAGCAACCAAGATTCTGTTGAATGGACTGACGACCAGCAGCCTTCCAGAGCTGATACCGCTGGCGAAGTCATGGCTCACGCCGCCACCACTTGAGTTACAAAGTAACTCGTATCGCAGCGAGGGCTACGATCCGGCGCAGAGAGCGTATCTCATCTCCGGAGCAAAGCCAGCGGGTGAAGGAGCTGCGGCGCCGCTGCGGCTTGTCTTCCACGCCAGCGAAACTTCTCCTCTCTTCCACATGGCGATCCTGATTAGAAACTGGGGCGGCAACGATGCCAGCCTGGTCCTGGATGGAAGGCCAGTTCCATGGGGAAAAGAGTTCCGTAAAAGTCTTGTTCCAGGGCTGGATAGCACGGACCTTCTGCTCTGGATCGAGACGCGATCCAGCAAGCCGGTTCAGGTAGAGATTCGAAGCGCTACAGCTATGTGAATGTTGTTTAAGCCTCGGAATACTCCGTGCAGAGCAGGCGGAATGGCGCTTCATCTTCGACGATCTTCGGAAACCGGGGAAGAGGAGGAGTGAAGTAGTTATCGGTGTCATCGTCGTTGTAGGAGGAGACCTCGCCGATCAACCCATCGCCATCGACTGCATAAAACGTATGATAAAGAGCCGGAGTCAGAGTAATGGATTCGCCAGGCCCCAGGACGATGGTGTCTCCGGGCGCTATCTCGCGGCGTACTCCATCGCAAACTACCGAGACCGGCGTCTTAGCGAACACTCCGTAACCGTCGGAGTTATAGAGTTGCAAGGCAAGGCGTCCCATTCCTTTGCCGCCACGGTTGATAATGTCCTCCGTCTTCTGCATATGGTAGTGAAACGGAGTGACCTGGCCCTTGCGCACAAGCATGATCTTTTCTGCGTAGACCTTGGAGGTTCCGCCGCCGGCCAATCCGTTGCGAAGCGTGAATAAGGTAAGTCCGATCGAATCGAACTTTCCCGAACTGAAGTCGGTAACGTCCCATCCCAGCCGGTTGGCACGAATCTCATCAGCTTCGGGGCCGCGGTTCTTCCACTCGCCGGGGGTCCAGTCGGCAAAAGGAGGAAGATGAAAATTGTTCCTGGCAAAAAACTCTCTTGCTTCAGCAATACTCCGGTTGATGGTGGATCGGTTCATGCTCATACTTTTGTTCCTCTCATGTCCGTGGCGACGTCAGTGCCGGAGGAGCGGCCCTTGCCCATCGGGAACGGACCGACACGGTTTCATCGCCAAAAACGGCACTCTTCTTGAACAGAAGACAACCTCTCTCTGTTTTGCGCAGAGAGATTCAATTCCGTTTAGCCTTGACCTTGAATGCTTTCAAGGATTATTTAATAGAGACATTATCTTCAACGTTGCAACGCTGTCAAGATGAAACGGGAAAGAATGTGCGTGTGCGGGAGCGGCCAGTGCAGAAGGAAGCCCCGGTTATGTTGCAGGAGTGTACCTGGGTTCTGCCCATGCTCAGTATGAAGAATGGAACAACATGTCACAAGAAAACATTGCGGATATTCTGAAGCTCAACCGGCGCGACTTTGTGCGCTTCAGCCTCATGACGGCAGCACTGGCGGCTGGTTCTGCCTCGCTGCTTGCGGAAGATAAGGATGGAGCCGGGACGGTCCCCTACTTCGGAGCGTTGCGCGCATTGCCTCCTGGAGCTGTGCTTCCGGAGGGTTGGCTGAAGGTCTGGCTGCAGAAACAGGCTGACGGACTCGGCTCTCATCTGCCAGAGGTATCCTGGCCATTCACGGAGGACTACTGGGGAGAAGAGCGTGAGGGCGCTTCCTTCAATCCTGAACAGGAGTATGAGGTCTGGTGGCCATGGGAGCAGAAGGCGTACTGGATCGATGGAGCCGCGCGGCTCTCCATCCTTTTAAATCAAGGCCCTCTTCTCAAGAAAGCCATCCAGCCGATTGTCTACACCATGACACACCCGGATAAGGAAGGTTATCTAGGCCCGGAGGTGTTCCAGTTTCCTTTGTCGGACTATCATCGCTGGCCGCATACGGTTTTCTTTCGCAGCGTTGCCGCTGTCTACGACGCTGAGGTGCCGCTGCCCGGCCTGACACGCGAGACGATCACGCAAGCCATGCAGCGGCACTACCTTTCGGACACAGCCTCTTACGGAAAACCCAAGCGGAACGTCCACAACGTCGAAACCATGCTGTGGTGCTATGTGGCGACCGGCGACCGGCACCTGCTCACGCTCGCAGAGGATGCCTGGCGCGAATATCAGAAGTATGCTGACGATCCCGAAAACACCGACCTCGGTATCATGCGCGTGGAAGGCGATACGCCCATCAATACACACGGCGAAAGCTACGCCGAGTGTTCCAAGCAGCCCGTCATCCTATACCTTTATACCGGCAGGAAAGAGTATCTTCGTTTCGCGGAAGCAGCCCAGCGCCGCATCTTCGATCACCACATGCTGATTGACGGCATTCCGTCCACCTCGGAGTGGTTTTCAACCGTCACAGCGCTGGACTCGCATGAGACCTGCGACATCACAGACCACACCTGGTCCTGGGGATATATGTTGCAGGCAACCGGCGATGCCATCTGGGCGGACCGTATCGAACGGGCCTGCTTCAACGCTGCCCCCGGCGCGATTAAGAAAGACTGGAAAGCTCTGCAATACTTTTCCTGTCCCAATCAGGTGCTGGCGACTCTGGATTCAGATCATAACTGGCCTAAGTTCAAAGAGCATGGCGGCGGCATGATGGCCTTTCAACCTAACCCCGGTCAGCGCACTGCATGCTGCGGCGGCAACGTTCACCGCGTCTTTCCTAACTATGTCATCCGCATGTGGATGCAGAGTGCCGATGGCGGCGTGTCAGCCGTACTCTATGGCCCATCGAAGGTAAAGTTCGAACTCGGAGAGAAAAAGATACCGGTGGAGATCACGCAGGAAACCGCCTATCCGTTCGAAGAACAGATCCGGTTCAAGATACATTGCGAAGAGCCGGTCGAGTTTCCACTCTCTCTCAGAGTTCCCGCGTGGTGCGATTCGCCACAACTGTCGGTGAATGGCAGTCCGATCCCTGTGTCCAGGACGCCCAAAGGATTCGTTGTGCTCCATCGGACCTTCCGTTCAGGCGACGAGATCAGGCTCACGCTTCCCATGCGCGTGGCTGTCAGTCAATGGCCACAAGGCGGCATCGGCATGGAGCGGGGTCCGCTTGTCTACTCGCTGCCGATCGACGCGCGCTGGACCTCGAAGGTGGAACCCAGATATTCCACGGCTGAGTATCCTGCATGGGAGGCAACGCCCCAGAGCGCGTGGAACTACGGCCTCGATCTGGATACGGGGAAGCTGCAAACAGAAGTTACTGTGCACAAGAAACAGTTATCTCCGGAAGAGGCACTCGATCCATGGTCACATCCGCCCATCCAACTCCTTGTCAAAGCTCGGCGGATCGAGGATTGGACTATGCAGCGCAATCCCGATAACCCGGCGCAGATGTTTACTCCCCCGCTGCCCGAAGTGAACACAAGCAAGCTCAGTGATGCCGCCGAGCAGATCGTGCTCGAACCCTATGGGAGCACTCATCTGAGGGTCACCATCTTCCCCGATCTGCGGAAGAAGCCCTGAGATATTGAGAGCAAATAAAGATGGATATAGCACATGGATAATGCTCCAGTGTGCCGCTTTTGAACGAGGTGAGTGCATGAAGAGATCGATGCTGGTTGCGATTCTTACGGACGTGCAGTTCTGGATACCTGTCGTGGTGCTGGTTCTGGGCGTGTTTCTTCTGGTGGCGGTGAGGTGAGCAACGTGAACGCTCCGGTCAGCACCATTGGCAGGCAGCCGGCGATCTCGCTGCATGCTCTAGGAGTCATCTGCGGACTGGCAGCCGGAGTATGGCTAGGCACGGCCGAGGCTCCCACCAAGCTGGTGATGACGGGCATCTCTCCCTTCGTGATTACGCTGGGCATGGTGTCGGGAGTCTTCGTAGCGCGCTGGACGGTGCCTGTGCTGATGAAGGGTTCCGGCTTCGTGCTTCGCGACCTGAGCGAAAAGCCCCATTTGATCGTATGGGCCCTGCTTGCCGGAATGCTTTGGGTCGTAGCCAATACGCTGACAGTCTTTGCGATTCGCGACGTAGGACTTTCCATTGCGTTTCCCCTGTGGAACACCAACTCGCTGGCCGGACTTTTCTGGGGATGGCTGCTGTTCAACGAACTGCGCGGATCGGGAGCGAAGAGCTGGGCCAAAGTCTTTGGCGGAGCTGCGGCGCTGGTCATTGGCGCAACCATTCTCGCTTACGCCACGACGCATACCACGGCGGACGCTTCGGGCCGGGCGCTGACCGGAGTTCTGGCCGCTCTGGGAGCGGGCGCACTGTGGGGCACGCAGTATATCCCCTATCGCAAGGCATATATCAGCGGTGCCAATCCGCTGTCGTTCGTCACGGTCATCGCCGTGGGCGAACTGCTCACGACGCTGGTGCTGGGGATCGTCTTCTGCGGCGGAATCAGGCCGCTCGTTCATGGCCTGGCTGCGGCACGGACGGTGCTCTTCTGGCTGTTTCTGGGCGGCATCTGCTGGGTGTTCGGCGACCTCTTCCAGCAATACGCGGCCAAGTACATCGGGATCGGACGCGGCATTCCCCTTTCCAATACCAACCAGCTCTGGGGACTGGCCTGGGGCGCGCTGGTCTTCGGCGAACTTGCCGGAGCAGGAGTTTTCGCAAAAGGGCTGGTCATAGCCGGTTCCGTGGTAATGATCGCAGGCGCAGCGGCCATCAGCACATCCACGGCGCCCGTTTCCGAGATGAAATCCTGGCGGCAGGCCATGCTCCGCGAATGCAATCGCTACGGCATGGACCCCGAACAGGTAGCCGCCGCAGCGCAGGGTGACGGTCCACATGCGCGCCAGACCCACCGCCGACGCTGGTGGGAGATGCTGTTCGTGATGGCTGCGCTGACCGGCCTGGTCTGGCTTGGGGTCATCGCCCAGCGTCCATCGATTGCTGCAAGCACGCACTGGATGGTTGCTCTGGTACTGGCAGCCCTGATCTGTCTGGTTGCAGGTGGAGCGTTGCTCTGGCGCAGAACCAGGTTTTCCTGAGAGCGAAGGCGTCTGAGCGTCAGCAAATGAATTTGTTTTCGTTTAAAGTAAATCCATGGCGAACGAGTCTAGCGAGTCAAAGGTTGATCTCGTCGGTGTAGGTCTCAATACGACCGATACCGTATTGTCTCTCTCCCACTATCCTGAGCGTGGCTCCAAGGTTGAGCTCCGCGGCATAACCGTACTTCCGGGCGGACAGGTTGCTACGACTGTGGTTGCCTGCCAGCACTGGGGGATGACGACCCGCTATGTCGGCAAGCTCGGCGATGATGCCGCCGCAGCGCTTCACCACGATGCTTTTTCCCGCGAAGGCGTGGAGCTGCGTCTGCTTACTGCTCCTAACTGCACAAGTCATCAGTCGTTGATTCTGGTTGATAACCAGGGAGAGCGTACCGTTCTCTGGCGCCGGGATGGTGCTCTTGCTCTGCGCCCTGCCGATTTGAAGCGTGAATGGATCGTCAATGCCAGAGTCCTGCATGTCGATGGCTTTGACACGGAGGCCGCTACACAAGCAGCTACGTGGGCTCGCGAGGCGGGCGTTCCGGTGGTTGCCGACCTGGATGAGATTTACGCGGGTATTGAGAACCTTTTGCCGCTGGTGGACTACCTTATTGTGAACAGTGAGTTTCCGGAGCGTCTGACAGGCAATCCCGATCTGGAATCGTCTCTGCGCCAGATGCAGCACCGTTATGGCTCACGGCTTACGGCAGCCACACTGGGACAGGGAGGCGTGCTCGCCTTTGACGGCCAGAGCTTCCACTCAGCCGCAGCTTACAAGGTTCCCATCGTAGATACAACAGGAGCTGGGGATCTCTTCCGCGCGGGTTTTATCTATGGATTGCTGCAAGCGTGGCCGCTCGACCGCCAGCTGGATTTTGCCTGCGCGGCAGCCGGACTTAATTGCATGTTTGCAGGAGCCCGAGGTGGAATTCAGTCTATTGAAGCAGTTGAAAATCTCATGGCTACGGTGACACGCTACCCGGTTGCAGAGTGCGCCATCAAAGACTGACGCCTGGCTGAGATTCCGCTTATGAGGCTGTGTGGTTTGGCCAGCGCTGTCCTTTTCCACTGCGGCACCCTTCTCTCTGATTTGTGCTAAATTGTGCTTAGGATTTGGAATTGGTGGAAATTTGTGTGTTTCAGACGGTTTTAGAATATGCAAGTTGCAGATTCTAAGATGCTTGCCTGGGATCAAACCCTGCCAACCGCCCAAAACGTCAGCCTTTCTAAGGTCTTGCAGCAGATACAGTGCTAAAGGAAGCAGAGCCACGCATCGCGGCACATTCGGACGGCTTCGTCCCGAGACGCTTCCTTTCTAACGGCCATCTCCAGACACTTGCCGGTAATTTTCTTCCGCGCGAGAACTCGCTTCCTCCCGCTGAGTCAACGCTGGTAGAGGTCCCGAGCGCTATCGGCGCGCGGATTCCTTATACAACTCCGAGCCATGTCCGCTGCGACTGCCACTGGCAACCCGCCGAGGTCCGCGCCGCTCGCCCGACGGCCATCCTTGTTCACGGGCTGGAAGGGTCATCCGCTTCGCAGTACGTCATCGGCAACTCCGTCAAGCTATGGAATGCGGGAGCCAACGTCGTCCGCATGAACATGCGCAACTGCGGAGGCACCGAGACGCTTACACCTACGCTCTACCACTCGGGACTCTCCGGCGATGTTCTCGCCGTCATGCAGCACTTCACGGCTCTCTATGGGCTGCAATCCGTTTCGCTCGTCGGCTATTCGATGGGCGGCAATCTTGTCGTCAAGCTGGCCGGCGATCTCGGCTCGGCAGCGCCGCCTGAGCTTCGCTGCGTTGTGGGAGTATCCCCGGCCATCGATCTCGGGCCCTCCGCCGATGCGCTTCATGCTCCCGCGAACCGCATCTACGAGTGGAAATTTCTCTACGCCCTGCTGCGGCGCTTTCGCCGCAAGGCAGCGCTGTTTCCCAAGGCCTACGATCCCAGCCGAGCGGCGAGAATCGGTTCTCTGCGCCAGTTCGACGAGCGCATTACGGCCTTCTACCTGGGCTTTGACGGAGCGGACGACTACTATCATCGAGCCGCCGCCGCCCGCGTTCTCGACCGCATCGCGGTTCCCACACTGATTCTTCACGCGGCGGACGACCCTTTTCTGCGTATCCTCCCGGAGACGCGCGCCCGGCTTGAGGGAAACCGGCACATCACGTTCCTGGAGACGCTGCACGGAGGGCACTGCGCCTTCCTCGCACCGGCTGACCACGCCTCTGGCTACGATGGATACTGGGCAGAGCGCACGCTCGTTCGCTTCCTGCTGAGAGAGCACCAAAGGTGCGGCCTATACCAGCCCAGGGCGTAGCCCTGGGTAAATGTGCCATCAATCAACGAAAGGGCTGTAAGCCCGCTCTATCAGGTGTGCAACCTCCTATAGAGCGGGCTTACAGCCCTTAGTTCTTGTTTGGGCGTCTTTACCTGGGGCTACGCCCCAGGCTGGTATAGAACGCGCCTTCGGCGCTTAGTTATGTCCGTAGTCCTGTGCGTCTTCGGCACTGTTGTTCAACTTGCTTCAGACGTAGGACAGCTTCAGACGCAGGACACTAGTCGAGTGCGTAGATTGCCAGGCCGCTGAGCAGCTTGGGATAGAAGTCGGTGGACTTCTGCGGCATCACGTCGAGAGCGTAGGAGACCTCTTTGAGCTGGTCGAGCGTAACCGGTCGGGTGAGGAAGGCGATATTCGCTTTTCCATCCTTAACCATCCCCACAGCCTCGTCGGCCTCGCGCAGATACTGCACATTGCCAAGACGGGTGATGGTCTCCGGATCGAGTCCAAGCAGCTTGTTGAGGATGATCCTGTGTAGCTGGACAACATCCAGCTTCTGCTGGCGCGCAGGCAGGTCCTTGAGGGCTTCGGCAACGACCTCGGGCTTCGACGTCAGCAGATAGTTTCCATCGCCGGTGGCGGCGACGAACGCGACGCCGGTGGCTTTGTCGAGCGCTTTCGTATCCGCAGACTTCAGCTCGCTGACCGTGAAGTATTCGCTGGCCTTGGTGATGAAGTCGGGCGAGGAGAAGTTCTCCAGCCCTTGAATGACGCGGTGCGTCGGCAGGATGGTGATTCCGGGAGCCTCCATGTTGACGAAGGTCATCATCATGGCCGCTTCGGGGAAGGCGGGCACGGGGAGCTTGCTGGGCGAGAGGCGCTCATCCGGGTCGAGCGGCTGGCCCAGCGGCAGCTTCAGTTGCGCCGAGCGCTCGTGCGCGTAGGCGACCGAGGTCTCGTAGCGGTGGTGGCCGTCGGCGATGAGCAGCTTCTTATCGGCCATGGCGGTGGCGATGATGTTGATGAGCTTGGGGTCGGTCAGCTTCCAGACGCGATGCACGACACCGTACTCGTCGGTGATGGCGAGGTCGGCGGGCGTGGTGACCTTGCCGTCCGGTCCGCTGATGCCGAAGAGAATCTTTTCCGCCGTGAAGGCCGGGTCCGAGTAGAGCATGTAGATCTGCTCGCAGTAGGCGCGCGTGGCCTTGAACAGGCTCATGCGGTCGCTCTTGTGCTTGGGGAAGGTCTGCTCGTGGCGGTAGACGACCTTGTCGGCGTAGTCGTACAGGTGGCCGAGAGCGATGAAGCCGCGCCGCTCGCGCACTTCGCTGGTGTGAGGAACGGTGTAAGTCTGCGTGTAGCCGTAGATGGCAGGCTCGGACTCCTCTTTGAGGATGCCCTGCTTGCGCCAGTCGCGCAGGGTTTCGTTGGCGCGGGTGTAGACGTTCTCCTGCTCGGTGTCGGCGGGGAAGTGCTTGCCGAAGATCACGCGGACAAGATTATACGGGCTGGCGTCATAGTAGCGCTGCTGCATGGCCGGAGTGATCTTGTCGTAGGGTTGGGTGACGACGTCCTCCATCTTGACGCGTGCAGGGTCGTAACGTAGGGCGCGGAAAGGATATATGCGGGCCATGAGGTGT
>Ga0123357_10001864_pt1 | contig 22895 bp, 18 predicted proteins | sample TergutEmb28metaG_FD_89873 | JGI IMG/M metagenome (GOLD analysis project Ga0123357, IMG submission 89873) | Embiratermes neotenicus P4 segment gut microbial communities from Petit-Saut dam, French Guiana - Emb289 P4 | ecosystem: Host-associated > Arthropoda: Insects > Digestive system > Gut ... | reverse complement strand
GGCAAACGCCGGCACGTAGGTGTCGATCGAAAACGGCCCCAGCGTGCCCAGCGCCGCCAGCAGCAGCGCCAAGGCCCAGCGCGGCGCTGGCCAAAGGTGCGCGGTGTCGTGGTTCATGCGGAAGGTGGGCGAAAAGTTTGGTCTTCGGATCGAATGCTACGACAAGCATAGCTGCCTGTCCGGGCCGGGGGCGATGCCCGCACCGCGCGCGGCCCTTGCCGATCCTCCGGGAAAACCCGCAGCCGCGGCGCGCATACCAACAGATCGAAAATTTGGTTAAGATCATGCCTCCTCATCGTTTTTAGGATTCTCTGTTGGCGAAATTTTCCAGAGCCGGGAGGATGGTGTTTTGACACTCACCTTCAACCGTGTCGAGCGCAAGAACATCATCACCGTCGCCATGTATGAAACCTTGGCCATTTCGCTCGCCTGCTCGGCGCGCCCGCCGCCCGGGAAGCCATGACCGCCTTCATGAAAAAACGCAAGCCGGATTTCAGCAAGGGCTGACCCCGTTCCCCCCCCCCCAGCAACCTGTAAATTTCAAGTGGCCGCCGCCACGCAGATGGAGACATGGATATGAGCTTGTTCGACATGACTGGAAAAGTAGCCGTCATCACCGGCTCGACGCGCGGCATCGGGCGCGCCATTGCAGAACGCATGGCCGAGCATGGCGCCAAGGTGGTGATTTCATCGCGCAAGGCCGACGCCTGCGAGCAAGTGGCCAGGCAAGTCAATGACCGGTTCGGTCAGGGAACCGCGGTCGCGATTGCAGCCAACATCTCGGCCAAGGAAGATCTTCAGAACCTCGTTGACAACAGCAATCGCGCATTCGGCAAGATCGATGTCCTGGTGTGCAACGCCGCATCCAACCCCTACTACGGTCCGCTTGGCGCGATCTCCGACGATCAGTTCCGCAAGATCCTCGACAACAACATCGTGGCCAACAACTGGCTGATCGGCATGGTGGTTCCGCAGATGATCGAGCGCAAGGACGGCTCGATCATCATCGTCTCCTCGATCGGCGGCCTGAAGGGGTCCACCGTTCTTGGCGCCTACGCCATTTCAAAGGCCGCCGACATGCAACTCGCGCGAAATCTGGCCTGCGAATATGGCGAACACAACGTTCGCGTGAACTGCATCGCGCCCGGCCTGATCAAAACCGACTTCGCCAAGGCCTTGTGGTCCAACCCCGACACACTGAAGGCTTCGACGGCGCGCTCGCCGCTCCTGCGCATCGGCACGCCCGACGAAATCGCGGGCGCCGCCGTGTTCATGGGTTCGCAGGCCGGCGCCTTCATGACCGGCCAGACCGTGGTCATCGACGGCGGCGCCACCATCAGTTGAACGGGGTTGATCGCCCCACATATTGTTTCGTCCCAAGCACTCAAGGAGTCATTCATGAAAGTCGTTCGTAAAGTTCTCGGTCTGTCGGTGGCGGCTGCCGCGCTCGGCATGGCCCTGCCGGCCCTGGCGCAACAGCAAGGCATGAGCGGCACGTCCGGCCAACAGGGCACGTCCAGTCAGCAAGGCGCGTCCGGCCAGCAAGGTACGCCCCAGCAGAGCACGGGTGAGAAGCCCCAAGAGACCAAGAAGCCCCGGCAGGAAGGCATGATCGGCATGGGCGGCATGTCGGGCATGACCGGCGACGGCCGCCAGCCGACCATGAGCGGCATGTCCGGCCAGAGCGACAAGAAGTAAAAAATCGTCCCCGCGCAAAAATCGCCCCTCGACGGGGCGATTTTTGCGTGTGCGCCGTTCAGCGGCGGCGCGGTAATTTCTGTTGTTGACCGCCCATCTGGCGAGCGGACCGGCATCGGGGGCTTGCCGTCTACTCCACGTCGATTCTCAATGACGATCGATTTCTTGGATCCTTGATTTTCCAAATCATCAACACGGACATGATTTTCACGGCCAACGCCAGCCAGAAGATTTGCTGATAGCCAAAATGAGTGGCAATGATGCCACCCACAAAGGGACCAACCGCCATCATCAGGTAGGAGGCGGTGTTGGAAACGGCAATCAACATCGGCAGCTCATGGGGCCTTCCAAATTCCAGCACGAAATTTTGAGAGGCCATTTGATACCCTCCAAAACCCGCCCCCAAACCACAGAAGGCAACCATAAAAACCATGAACGAGGAGCCGGCAATCAACATCACCGTCGAGAGCCCCCACAACCCCACGCTCAAAATAAAAACAAGCCGGTAACCCTTGGTGTCGGCAATTTTCCCCCAGACGAGGTTGCAAATCGTCAAGGTCAACAGGAAAGCCAAGGAGAAATAACCAAGGGCAGCCCCCGACAGATGGATGTGATCCCCAACGTATAAAATATAAAAAGGCACGGCCGCAGATCCCAGCGCCCCCAGTCCCGCCGCATAGAAGAATTTTCTGTAGTCACGATCCGATCGCAGGATGCCAGGAATATCGGCCATTCTTTCGATAAACCCTGACGACTTGGGACGTGTTGCCAGCGATACCGGCTCACGCACAAAAGTCAAGGCGCTGATGCCTATGCTGGTCAGGATGAACGCCAGCATGAACGTGCTGGCATAGCCATTGCCAAAAGCATTCAATCCAACCAGATATTCCCCTCCCAGGTAAGCCACGCCCGAAGCCGTCAAGCCGCCCAGAAAATCACGCCAACCGAACAATCTTCCGCGCTGATTGATGGGAATGACCTTGGACATCAAGAGACCGAAGGCCACGCCCTGCATGCCGCTGAAAAACCCGTACAGCGTCAAGAACACACAGGCGGACAGCAACGCCCAATGACCATCGACCAGGAAAGCGCTGACGGCCAGCAGAAAAATTTGTATGCGCATCAGCCAGCCGACCGCATACACCACCCGCATCACCCGCTCGCGGTGCTCGATCAGCGTGGCGCTCCAAATCGACGACATGGCCATGCCAATGAATTGAGCGCCCAGAACCAGCCCCACGGCGACCTTGGATGCCGTCAGCAAATAGATGTAGGCCGGCACAAAGGTCGGGGCGCTCATGAGCCTGAAGCCTGTTTGCCCCAGCATGCCGTGCGCCAGATTGGCCAGGAAATTTCTGGGCAAATGCCGCTCGATCTGCTCCCAATAAGCGCGTTCCCGTTCTTCTGGTGAGAGCTCCTTCGTGGAGGGGCTGGGAGATGTTGGGTTCATGGCAAAGTCTTGGCGCTGGACACGACTGCGGCAGTCATGCAGCGAGCTGCCCTCCGGATTTCGTCTGCGAAGGGCCGATGATCACTGAAAGACGATAAGTTCTGAAAATTCCGAAGCAAGAGCCGAAGTCGAAGGCAAGTTCAGGTCGCTCCCACTGGCCGCGAATCCGCAGATCTACCAGGAGACAAACAGGACGTTGTTCGACACGACTGGGAAAGCAGCGCTCATCACGGGCTCGACGCGCCGGGTCAATCCAGCGCCGCATAGACGAGATTGCGCAAGAGCTCGCGGAAGTACTCGCGCTGCCCCGGGCCTTGCATCATGAAGATGGCGAACAGGTCTTCCTTCGGGTCGATCCAGAAGGCGGTTCCGGCCATGCCGCCCCAGAAGAACTGGCCGATGCTGCCCGCGGACGGCGACAGACCCTGATCGGTGCGCACGGCAAAGCCCAGACCGAAGCGGTGGCCGGCGGGCAGGAGCGTGCCGTTGATCTTCACGTTCGTGCCGAGGTGATTCGAAGCCATCAGTTCAAGCGTCTTGCGGCCGATGATCCGCGTACCGTTCAGTGCGCCGCCATGGCGCAGCATCAGGCAGAAGCGGGCGTAGTCCATGGCGGTGGAGACGAGACCGCCGCCGCCGGATTCCATCGCCGGCTTTTCCAGCGCGTTGAAGACCCGCACCTTGTCGCCGCTCCAGGGATCGTTCGCAAACGGCTCGGCCACCCGGCCAGCGTTGGCCTCACTGGTGTGAAAGCCCGTTTCGTTCATCTGCAGTGGCGCCAGGATGCGTTCGGCGAGGAACGCGCCGAGGCTCTTGCCGCTGGCGACTTCGATGACGCGGCCAAGGATGTCGGTCGAGCGGCTGTAGTTGAACTCCTCGCCGGGCTGGCAGATGAGGGGCAGGCTGGCAATCAGCGCCGCGTGTTCGGCATTGCTGATTTTTCGGCTGTTGACCCGCGATTGCTGGTACAGCCTGTGCACCGGGCCGTTGCCTTGAAACTCGTAGGCAATGCCCGAGGTGTGGCGCAGCAGGTCCTGAATCGTTATCGGACGCTTCAATGGCATCAGATCGAGCTGGCCCGCGCGCTCGACGCCGACTTGCTGGTTGGCGAATTCCGGGATGAACTTGGCGACCGGGTCGGTGAGCAGGAAATGGCCTTCTTCCAGCAGCGCCATGACGCCGACCGAGACGATGGGCTTGGTCATGGAGAAGATGCGGAAGATCGCGTCGTGCGCCATCGGCGCGCCGGTCGCGGGATTGAGCCGGCCCAGCGCGTCGAACCAGCCGATCTGGCCATGCCGCGCCACCAGCACGGTGACGCCGGGGACGCTGCCTTTGTCAATCTCGCGCCTGAAAGCATCGGACATCCGTTGCAGGCGGGACGTTGACAGGCCGATGGCTTCCGGCGTGGCCTGAGGAAGGGGCGGTGTTCGCTGTGAAGCGAACGGCTGGGTGGTGGCTTGCGTGCTCATGGTGTCTCCTTCTCCAACGCCGTCCATTTGCGTTACCGAATAATTTACCGACCGCCCCGTCGCTGGCGCGCCAGCAGGCAAAGGGCGCTCGCCGTTCATTCCACGTCCACTCTCAACTTCGATCTGTTTCTTGGATCCTTGATTTTCCACACCATCACCACGGACATGATTTTTACAGCCAGCGCCAGCCAAAATATCTGTTGATAGCCGAAATGAGTGACAATGATGCCGCCCATCAGGGGGCCGATCGCCATCATCAGGTAGGAAGCCGTGTTGGAAATGGCAATCAGCATCGGCAACTCATGGGGCTTTCCAAATTCCAGCACGAAATTTTGAGAGGCCACCTGGTAACCGCCAAAACCGGCTCCCAAGCCACAGAATGCAATCATGAACACCGTGAACGAAGCGCCGGCAAGCAGCATCACCGTCGAGAGTCCCCACAGTCCCACGCTCAAAAGAAACACCAGCCGGTAACCCCTGGTGTCGGCAATTTTCCCCCAGATCAGGTTGCAGACCGTCAACGACAGCAAGAAGGCCAGGGAAAAATAACCCAAGGCCGCTCCCGACAGGTGTATGTAATCGCCGATATATAAAATATAAAAAGGTATGGCCGCCGACCCCAATGCCCCCAGCCCCACGGCATAGAAAAATTTTCTGTAATCGTGGTCCGATTTCAGGATACCAGGAATATCGGCAATTCTTTCGACGAAGCCGGTGGACTTGGGACGGATGGTCAGCGATACCGGCTCGCGCACAAACGTCAAGGCGCTGATGCCTATGCTGGTCAGGATGAACGACAGCATGAACGTGCTGGCATAGCCATTGCCAAAGGCGTTCAGTCCCACCAGGTATTTCCCTCCCAGGTAGGCCACGCCCGAAGCCGTCAAGCCGCCCAGAAAATTACGCCAGCCGATCAATTTCCCGCGCTGGTTGGTTGGAATGACCTTGGACATCAGCAGACTGAAGGCCACGCCCTGCATGCCGCTGAAAAATCCGTACAGCGTCAAGAACACGCAGGCGGAAAGCAGCGCCCAATGATCGGAGACCAGGAAAGCGCTCACGGCCAGCAGAAAAATCTGTATGCGCATCAGCCAGCCGACCGCATACACCACCCGCATCACCCGCTCGCGGTGCTCGATCAGCGTGGCGCTCCAAATCGACGACATGGCCATGCCAATGAATTGAGCCCCCAGCACAAACCCAACGGCCACCTTGGACGCCGACAGCAAATAGATGTAGGCCGGCACGAAGGTCGGGGCGCTCATGAGCCTGAAGCCGGTCTGCCCCAGCATGCCGTGCGCCAGATTGGCCATGAAATTCCTGGGCAAATCCCGCTCGACCTGATCCCAATAAGCGCGTTCCCGTTTTTCTGGCGAGCGTTCCTCCGCAGGGGAGCCAGAGGATGTGGGGCTGCGGTTCATGGCAAAGGCTCGGCGCTTGGCACAGCGGCGTAAGACATGCAGGCATTGACCGGATTGCCGGCATCACAGGCCAACAACGTTCGCACCGCCTGCAACCAGGGCGGCTGTTCGCGCGTGCATATGGTGATGGGATGGGCCAGATCGCTGGATTCCGCCGCCAGCCTGGCAAAGTGCATGGCGTACTCCGGCGGTCTGGCATCCGTTGCCAACTCGGCCACGGCAAACGGATCGGGCGTTCCCGTTTGCACCGCATGCACTTGGGGAATGTAGGGCGAGGAGGATGCGCAGGCGCCCGCCAGGCCCGGCCCGTCGAGCAGCACCGCGCCGCGAATCTTCCGTGGCCGCGCGCCGGCGATCAACAAGGCGACATAGGCGCCCAAACCCCGGCCGCAGACGGTGATCGGACCGAGATGGGCCAGCGCAATATCCACATCGCCCATCAGCGCCTCGCAGCTGTAGCCGCCCCCGGCAGGGATTTCGGACGCTCCGTGGCCCGTGAAGTCCAAGGCATACACGGCGCCGGGCCATGCTTCATAAAGGCTGCGCGGATGCGCCGAAGACGATTCCCCCAGCCCGTGCAACAGCAGCAAGGCATGGCTGTCCAGACTCCTGCTCTCCTGCAGGCGGTGCAGGGCCAAACGAATCCGGCTGTGCTGTAGATATTCGGTCATGAACGCAAGAAATCAAGAACGAGGTCGGCCGTTTGCCGAGGACGTTCGATGTGAATGAAGTGGCCGGTATCGGCCATGGCGATGCCCCGCGCGGAAGCGGGCAGGTAGTCGATCAAATCCTCGAGCCTGCAATCCCATCCCATGGGCTCCTCGATGGTGCTGAACAGGGCCAGCAAAGGAATGGGAAAGCCTGGCAAGCGATCGGTCATCCAGCGCGAGCGCATGGCCCCGAAACCGCCGGGACGGATGGCCGGATCGAGCTTCCAGCGCCAGCCATCGGCCTGCTGATAAGCGCCCTTGGTGACCAGATAGCACAGCCACTCGTGGCTCAGCCGTGGATTCATGGAAGCGCGGCGCTGGGCCAGGGTTTGCAGGTTTCCTGGCTTGCGCACCGTGGTGGCCGGGGTGTGGCGATGATCCAGCCACCTGGCAATGACTTCCGGCGTCATGTAACGGCGCTCGTGCATGGCCGAGTCCGGGTGCGGGCTGCGAAAAGGCATGCCGTCGATGCAAGCGAATTTGGTGAAGCGGTGCGGCAGGGCCTCGATGGCGTGGATCAACAGCGATCCGCCCTTGCTGTGCCCGATGGCCGGCATGGGCCGTGGGGAAATGGCGTCCGCCACGGCCAGCAGATCGCGCTCATCGGCCACCCAGCCGTACAGCGCGGCCGCGGACGAATTCCCGTGCCCGCGCTGATCGTAGGAGACCACTCTGAAGCCAGCGTCTGCAATCAGCGGCGCGAAGACGTCGAAAGTGTGAGCGAAATCCAGCGCGCCATGCACCAGCAAGACCGGCGGCGCGTCCGCGCTTCCCCACTCGTAGGTGGCGATGCGCACGCCAAACACATCGACGAAGCTTCGCCGCTCGGGCGCTCTGGCTCCAGGGTAGTGATGGAACCTGGCCTCATCGTCCAGCGAGGCATCGGTCCTCGCTGCGCCACGCTCATGTGTCTCTTCGGTCCCCGACATGCTCATTCCTCTCGTCGCGCGTCACGCGCAACGCAATTTAGACAAACAGGTATGTTTTTTGCACTTGATCGCAATGCGCCGAAACAAAATTTTTCTTTTAATACAATAGGTTACGCAGCATCGTTGCATGAGCGCAACATAAAACTCAAGAAAGAATTTTGATTAGAGTTCTTGGTATGCACTGCTATACTAGCACATCCGAGGACCTCCGACCGTTTCGCCACGCACATGAAGGTCAATGGCATGCTCCAGTCCGCCATCCCCGCCTGGGCATCGGCTTGGCCGTGTGCGTCGATCGGCAGTCGCCACCGCCCACGGATGTGCGCGCCTCACGGGCGGGGCATCGGCTCCCGGCGCGCCAGCCACCCCGGCGCGGTCATCCCCCACTTCTTTCCTTTCGATCGCAAACCATGAGCATCAAAAGAAAAGCCTGCATTGCCGGCGCCTACGAGCACCCCACCCGCCATGCTCCCGACAAGACCGTGGCCCAACTGCACGCCGAATGCGCGCGCGGCGCGCTGGCCGACGCGGGCTTGAGCCTGCACGACATCGACGCCTACTTTTGCGCCGGCGACGCGCCCGGCTTGGGGGCGCTGGCCATGGTCGATTACCTGGGACTGAAAGTGCGCCATGTCGATAGTACCGACACCGGCGGCTCCTCCTACCTGGTTCACGTGGCGCACGCCGCGCAGGCCATTGCGGCGGGCAAATGCAACGCGGCGCTGATCACGCTGGCCGGGCGGCCGCGCAGCCAGTCGCCCGGCGGCGGCATCAAGCAGCGCACCGCGGCGGCGGATGTCCCGGACGCGCCGTGGGACGGCCCCTACGTGCCGCTCACCGTCAACATGTACGCGCTGGCCGCCGCGCGCCACATGCACGAGTTCGGCACCACCAGCGAGCAACTCGCGTGGGTGAAGGTGGCCGCCGCCGCGCACGCGCAGCACAACCCCCATGCCATGCTGCGCGAGAAAGTCACGGTGGCCGACGTGCTGGCCTCGCCGCTGGTGTCCGACCCGCTGCACCGGCTCGACTGCTGCGTGATCAGCGACGGCGGTGGCGCGCTCATCGTCACGCGCCCGGAAATCGCGCGCTCGCTCAAGCGCCCCGTGGTCGACGTGCTGGGCGCCGGCGAAAGCGTCAAGGGCCAGTCGGGCGGCCAGGTCGATCTGACGTACTCCGGCGCGGTGGTTTCCGGCCCCATCGCCTTTGCCGAGGCCGGCGTGAGGCCGCAAGACATTCAGTACGCCTCCATCTACGACAGCTTCACCATCACCGTCATCATGCAGCTCGAAGACCTGGGCTTTTGCAAGAAAGGCGAAGGCGGCAAATTCGTTGCAGACGGCAACCTGATCTCCGGCGTGGGCAAGCTCCCCTTCAACACCGATGGCGGCGGCCTGTGCAACAACCACCCGGCCAACCGCGGCGGCATCACCAAGGTCATTGAAGCCGTGCGCCAGTTGCGCGGTGAAGCCGCGGCGCAAGTTCAGGTGCCCGGTTGCAGCCTGGCGCTGGCGCAAGGCATCGGCGGCCTGCTCGGTTCGCGCCACGGCAGCGCCACGCTAATTCTGGAGAGGAACCGTTAAATGAGCACACCTTATCAAGACCGTCCGCTGGCCGCGCCCATCGTTGATCCCGTCACCGAACCGTACTGGGCCGCGGCGCGCAACGGCGTGCTGCGCCTGCGCCGCTGCACCACCTGCGGCAAGCCGCACTGGTACCCGCGCCCCGTGTGCCCCTTTTGCCAGGGCGACACCGAATGGGCGGACGCCAGCGGCAAGGGCACGGTCTACAGCATCAGCGTCACCCGCCGCGCCGGGCCGATTCCATTTGCCATTGCCTACGTCACGCTCGACGAAGGCGTGACGGTGCTCACCAACATCGTCGATTGCGATTTGGACAGCGTAAAAATCGGCGACCGCGTGCACGTGGTCTTCAAAGATGCCCCCGATGGCGCCAAGCTGCCGATGTTTGCGCCGGACGGGCGGTAGCCCCCGCCTTCTTTCCCCTCCCCCGCCCGCTGAGGCCGCCGCAAAACATCCTGCGACCCCGGCACACGAAGCCCGGCTCGGTCACGCCGCCCGGGCGCGCATGGACTGAACGCTTCCCGCGCCGCCACCACCACGATCCCGGCTGGCGTACTGCAATTACGGTATGGTTCTGCATGGAGTACAGTACTCATGCCACTCCATGCAGACGCTTGAGATTTGCAGTGTTTTCATGCTCACGTCTGAATTTTTAGAGTTCATGGTATGATGTCAGCGCACTTGCACGATGCTCCATCGGAAGCATCGTGCAGGATGGTCTTGAGCAGCGGGCCATGCGGACGCCTTCCAGGGGCTCAATCCAGGGCGTCCACCCCGCTCAAGCGACGCTCAGCAGAGCAGCGCACGGAGTTGCTCCGGGCTTCATAAAAAGCGCCAAGCCCCCCGGGCAGCACCGATTCGAAATCAGAGTACAGGAGACACGATGCAGCACCAAAGAATTGACCGACTCGGGCGTTGTCGCAGTTGCGCGACGCAAGCGTGGGTTCTTGCCGGTTTTTCGGTAGCGCGGCGCCGCGACCTCAACGGCTGCCCTTGCCTGCACATCAACGCCGGCCCCAGCAAACGCAGCGTGCAGCGCTTGGATGCATACCGGACGACCGCGCTCGACATGTGAGATCCACGCGCCCTGCCTGGTTTGCACCGACATCTGGCGATCTCGTCGGCGCAGCAAAGAACAACCGCCAAGGTGGCCGGGCACAGAAATTCGATAGGAGACAAATTAATGGATGCCAAGACCTTTCCTGAATTCAGCACCAACTACCCGCTGCTGCTGACGACGTTCATGAAGCGCCCGGTACGCTATTACCCGGATCAATTGGGTGTGGTGTACCGCAATCACGTCACGGGCGACTATTTGAGATTCACCTGGAAAGAATGGTACCAGCGCGTATGCCAGTTGGCCAACGCCCTGCAACAGGAACTCAAGGTAGCCCCCGGCAAGCCCAACCAACTGGGCGACCGCATCGGCACCATGGCGTACAACACCCACCGGCACCTGGAGCTGTACTACGCCGCGCCGTGCATTGGCACCGTGCTGCACCCGATCAACATCCGGCTGTCCGAGGAACATATCATCTACACCATTCAGCACGCCCAGGACAGCGTCATCTTCGTCGATGACATCGTTCTGCCGCTGCTGGAAAACATCTACGACCGGATCAAGGATACGGTCAAGACTTTCGTCTACATGTCGGACAAGCCGGGGTTGCCGGAAAGCAAAATCCCGAATCTGATCGAATATGAAGCATTGATTGCCCGTCAAGCCAAGAGCTTCGACTGGCCCTATTTGCACGAAGACACCATCGCCACGCTGTGCTACACCACGGGCACCACCGGGCAACCCAAGGGCGCGAATTTCACCCACCGCCAACTGTATCTGATGACGCTGCACAGCATGGCGCGTCAAAACATTGTCAACACCCCAGACTTTATCAAAGCCGATCGTCTGGGCGAAAATTCGATTCCCATGCTGAACACCCCGATGTTCCATATTCATGGATGGGGATCGCCCTTCACCACCGTCTTCAGCGCCCAGAAAGTGGTTTTGCCAGGCTCGTTCACCATCCGCGGCTTCTGCGAACTGGTCGATCGCGAAAAAGTGACCTCCGTGGGCATTGTGCCGACCATTGCCGCCATGCTGCTGGATTTCAAAGACTTCGACAAGTACGACCTCAGCAGCCTGGTCCACATCGGCGTCGGCGGCGGGGCTTTGCCTCTGGGGTTGAAAACCAAACTGGAGAAAGCATTTCCAAATTTCCGTGCCGGTTCCGGTTACGGCATGACCGAGACGGCCCCCTCGGCCATCGGCGCCTTCGTCAAAAAACACATGGTCAGTTGGCCCAAGGAAGCCATTGACGAAGTGATGGTAAAAACCGGCCTGCCCTCGCTGGGACTGGAAGTGGAAGTCGTCAACGAAAACGGCACGCCGGTGCCGGCGGATAACAAAACCCTGGGAGAAATCGTGATTCGCGGCCCCTGGGTCATGCGCGAGTATTACAACGCGCCCGATAAAACTGCGGAGGTCTGGTACGACGGCTGGTTCCACACGGGCGACCTGGCCAAGGTCGATGATGAGGGATTCATCACCATTGCCGACCGGCTCAAGGATGTCATTCGCAGCGGTTCAGAAATGGTGCCGACGGTGCTGCTGGAAAATTTGATCATGATGGCGGATTTCATTCTGGAAGCCACGGTGGTCGGCGTTCCAGATCCGGTCTGGGGAGAAAAACCCATGGCCGTGGTCAGCCTGCGCCCGGGCGCGCAGGCCGACGAAGACGATGTCATCAAGTTTCTGGACCAGCACGGCGTGCAAACCGGCAAGATCACAAAATGGATGCTCCCGAAACTGGTGGCCATTACCGATGAAATACCCAAGACCAGCGTGGGCAAGTTCAGCAAGCGCGGGATACGCGACCACCTCGACCAATTCCTGGCCATCGCCAAGGATACCTCTCATCATCAATCCTGAGTTCAAGCACTTCCCTCGCGATACCATCTTTCGATGACGCAGAGAAGATGTTTTGCACGACCCTATTGCCACTTTATAAGCAGTTTCACCCAAGGAGCACCCTATGCGCGAAGCAGTTATCGTCTCGACCGCCAGAACACCGATCGGCAAGGCCTTTCGAGGCGCTTTCAACAACACGCAGGCTCAGGCGCTGGGCGCGCACGCCATCTCGCACGCCGTGCAGCGCGCGGGCATCGCCCCGGCAGAGGTCGAGGACGTGCTGATCGGCTGCGCCGTCCAGCAAGGCACCAGCGGCGGCAATACCGCGCGTCAGAGCCTGCTGCGCGCCGGACTGCCGGTCACCGTTCCGGGCATGACCATCGATCGCCAATGTTCCTCGGGCCTGATGGCCATTGCCACGGCAGCCAAGCAAATTGTCATCGACGGCATGCAGATCGCCGTGGGCGGCGGCCTGGAATCCGTTTCTCTGCAAGCGGGCCGGGCCAACTCGCCCCGGGCGCGCGATCCGTATCTGGTCGAGCATATTCCTGAGTTGTATATGGCGATGATCGAAACCGCCGAAATCGTCGCCGACCGCTACGGTATTTCGCGCCAGGCGCAGGACGAGTATTCCGTGCAATCGCAGGCGCGCACGGCACAGGCGCAGCGGGACCAACGTTTCGATCAGGAAATCGTCCCCATGACCGTGACCATGACCGTCACCGACAAGGTCACCGAGGCGGTGTCCGAGAAAACCATCACGATTGCCGCCGATGAAGGCAATCGCCCGGGCACCAGCCTGGAGGACCTGAGCAAACTCAAGCCGGTGTTCAAGGATGGCCTGCGCGTCAAGGAAGGGCGCTTCATCACCGCCGGCAACGCTTCGCAATTGTCCGACGGCGCTTCGGCCATGGTGCTCATGGAAGCCAAGGAGGCGCAACGCCGGGGTCTGACCGCGCTGGGCGCTTACCGTGGCATGGCCGTGGCCGGTTGCGGTCCCGACGAAATGGGCATTGGCCCCGTGTTCGCCATTCCCAAACTGCTCAAGCAACACGGCTTGAAGATGGACGACATCGGCATCTGGGAACTCAACGAAGCCTTTGCCTCGCAGGTGCTTTATTGCCGCGACAAACTGGGCATTCCCGACGAACGGCTGAACGTCTCCGGCGGTTCGATTTCCATCGGCCACCCCTTCGGCATGACCGGCGCGCGGCTGGCCGGTCACGTCTTGATCGAAGGCAAGCGGCGCGGGGTCAAGTATGGCGTCGTCACCATGTGCGTTGGCGGCGGCATGGGCGCAGCAGGTCTGTTCGAAATTTATTGAGAAAGGGCACGGTCATGACACCCATCAATTCAGTAACGAAACTGCATTCCACCGACGGCGTTGGTGTAATTTCGATCAACTCGCCGCCGGTCAATGCGCTCTCGGCCCCCGTGCGCGATGGCATTCATGCCGCCATGCAGGCCGCTTTGCAGGACCCTGCCATTCAGGCCATCGTACTGTGTTGCGAAGGCAAAACCTTTATTGCGGGCGCCGACATCACGGAATTCGGCAAACCGCCAGCCGGCATCGGCCTGCGCGAAGTGCAGCAGGTTCTGGAAGAGTCCGCCAAACCTGTGATTGCCGCGATTCACGGTACGGCCCTGGGGGGCGGCCTGGAAGTCGCGCTGGTCTGCCATTACCGCATCGCCGGGCCCTCGGCCCGTCTGGGGCTGCCCGAGGTCAACATCGGCCTGCTGCCGGGCGCCGGCGGCACACAACGCTTGCCGCGCGTCGTCGGAGCGGAAGTGGCGCTGGAAATGATGACATCGGGAAGTCATGTGCCCGCCGCGGACGCTTTGCGCAGCAGCCTCATCGATGAGCTGGCGCCGGAGGGCCGCTTGCTGGAAGCCGCCGTGTCCATGGCCCAGCGCATCGTCGCGGAAAAACGGCCGTTGCGCAAAATCCGCGACCAAGATGAAAAAATACTTCCGGCCCGTGGCAAGCCAGAAATATTCGAAAATTTCCGCAAAGCCAATGCCCGGAAATTCCGTGGTTTGGCGGCGCCGGAAAAAATCATTCAATGCGTGGAGGCCGCCGTCAACCTCCCCATGGAAGAAGGCTTGCAAGTGGAACGCAAGCTGTTCGCGGAACTGATGCAAGGGACGCAGTCGGCCGCTTTGCGCTACTACTTCTTTGCCTCGCGCGAGGCCTGGAAAATTCCTGGTCTGGCCAAAGATACCGCCATGTTACCGGTGAAAACGGTAGGCATCGTGGGCGCCGGCACCATGGGCGGCGGTATTGCCATGAATTTCCTCAACGCTGGCATTCCCGTCCATATCGTGGAAACCAGGCAAGAGGCGCTGGACCGTGGCCTGGCCACCATCCGCAAAAATTACGACAACACAGCCAAAAAAGGCCGCTTGAAAGCCGAGGACGTTGAAAAGCGCATGGCGTTGCTCAGCAGCTCTCTGGACTTGAACAACATGGCCAGCGTCGACTTGGTCATCGAGGCCGTGTTTGAAAACATGGAGGTAAAAAAGGACATTTTCAAGCGCCTGGACAAGATTTGCAAAGCCGGCGCCATCCTGGCTTCCAATACGTCCGCGCTGAATCTGAACGAAATTGCCTCGGTCACTGCTCGGCCGCAATCCGTCATCGGGCTGCACTTTTTCTCTCCCGCCAACGTGATGAAGTTGCTGGAGGTGGTCCGCGGAACGCACACCTCCGACAGCATCATCGCTACCTCCATGGAGTTGGCCAAGAAAATCGGCAAGGTGGCGGTGCTGGTGGGCGTTTGCCACGGCTTCGTTGGCAATCGCATGCTGGCACAGCGTCAAAGAGAAGCCAATGCGCTGATCTTGGAAGGCGCCATGCCATGGGCCGTGGATCGCGTGCTCTACGACTTCGGCTTTCCAATGGGTCCCTTCGCCATGAGCGATCTGGCCGGCTTGGACCTGGGGTGGAGCAGGGAGAAATCCAGTTCCTCCACGCTGCGGGAAGTGCTGTGCGAAATGGACCGCCGCGGCCAGAAGAACGGGGCCGGCTTCTATGACTATGACGCCAACCGCTCCGCCATCCCCTCGAAAGTGGTTGAAAAAGTCATCCAGGATTTCGCGAAAAAACGTGGCATCGCCCAGCGCCAAATCACCGATGAGGAAATTCTTGAGCGTTGCATCTATCCCATGATCAACGAAGGCGCAAAAATTCTGGAAGAAGGCATCGCCCTGCGCCCCTCGGACATCGACGTGATTTGGGTCAACGGCTACGGCTGGCCCATGTACCGGGGCGGGCCCATGCACTACGGCGATCAGATAGGCCTGGACAAAATTCTGGCCAAAATGCAGGAGTTTGAAAATAAACTCGGCCCGCAGTTCAAACCTGCCAAGCTGCTTACCGAGCTTGTCGCCAGCGGGCGCAAATTTCGTGATATGAATTCATCCACATCTGCCGCCAAGGAGTAATAGCATGGATCTCGAATACAAGGAAGAAGACCTGCGGTTTCGCGACGAAGTCCGCCAGTTCCTGAAAGAAAATGTCCCCCCAGAATTGAGCGAAAAGGTTCGGACCCGCCGGCATCTCGGACGTGAAGATCAAGTCCGCTGGCACAAGATATTGGCCAAAAAAGGATGGGTAGCTCCTGGCTGGCCTGTCAAATACGGCGGAACCGGCTGGAGCGCCATGCAGCGTCACATCTGGGCGGAAGAATACGCCCTGGCCTATGCGCCCCCCACCCTGTCGTTCGGCCTGAATCTGCTGGCTCCGGTGCTGCTGGGGTTCGCGACCGAGGAACAGAAGCAACACTACCTCTCCCGCATCTACAACGCCGATGACTGGTGGTGCCAGGGCTATTCCGAGCCGGGTGCCGGATCGGACCTGGCCTCCCTGAAGACCCGGGCCGTCCGCGAAGGCGATCATTACATCGTCAACGGCCAGAAGACTTGGACGACGCTGGGGCAGCATGCGGACTGGATCTTCTGCCTGGTTCGCACCAGCACGGAAGGCACCAAGCAAACGGGCATTTCGTTCCTGCTCATCGACATGAAGACGCCGGGCATTACCGTCAGGCCGATCATCATGATGGACGAGAAGCACGAGGTCAACGAAGTCTTTTTCGATAATGTCAAAGTGCCGGCAGCCAATCTGATTGGCGAAGAAAACAAGGGCTGGACGTACGCCAAGTACCTGCTGGGCCACGAGCGCACCGGGATTGCCGCCATCGGCAATTCCAAGCGTGAATTGAAAGTGCTCAAGCGCCTGGCGCTCGGCAAGGAAGTCAACGGCGCGCCGTTGCTCAAGGATCCTCAATTTGCAGCGCGCGTTGCGGATGTCGAGATCGAGCTGATGGCGCTGGAAATGACCGCCCTCTCGCTGGTGGCCGATGGGGCCAGCAGCAAAATCGGCCCTGAAGCCTCGCTGCTCAAAGTCAAAGGCACTGAAATCTCTCAGGCCATCAGTGAACTGCTGCTCGAAGCCAGCGGCCCCTCGGGCCTGGCTTTCGATCCAGAATACATCGATGGCAAGCGACCCCATGCAAATTCCGGGAACGATGAGCTGTCACCGCTGGCGCCGCATTATTTCAACTTGCGCAAGATCACCATCTTTGGCGGCTCCAATGAAATCCAGCGCAACGTGATTTCCAAATTGATTCTTGGCCTGTAAGGAGGCAACCATGGACTTTCGTCTTTCCGAAGAACAGCAGCAATTTGCAGAATCGCTCAGGCGCTGGATGGCGCGTGATTATTCCTTCGAGGAACGCAAGAAGATCATTTATTCAGACACTGGCGTGTCGGAAACTGCATTTGCCGCGCTGAATGAAATGGGCGCCATCGCCTTGGGCGTACCTGAAGATGCAGGCGGCCTGGGAGGAAGCTCTGAGGATCTGATGATCGTCATGCAGGAACTTGGCCGCGGATTGGTCGTTGAACCTTACTTTGCGACGGTCTTGGCGAGTGACTTCCTGCGGCGCGGGCAACAGAAAAAAATTCTGGAAGATGTCACCACCGGCACGGTGAAACTGGCTTGTGCCCTGAACGAAAAAAAATCAGGCCACGAGCTGTTCAACATTGCCACCACGGCCAAAAAGGATGGCGATGCGTATGTGATCCATGGCGACAAATGCGCGGTCATCCATGGCGCCCAAGCCAATGGCTGGGTGGTTTCAACGCGCACCAGCGGGGGCGCGCGCGACGAGGCGGGCATCACCCTGTTCTATGTGCCCAGCGGGTCGAAGGGTGTCAAGGTTGTCGATTTCCGCAGCTTCGACGGCCAGCGCGCCGCCAACATTGAGTTCGACAACGTGCGCGTGCCGGCTTCCTCCATACTGGGCGCGGAAGGAAAAGGGTGGGACATTCTGGAAGTAGCGACCGATTTTGGCATCACCCTGCTCTGTGCCGAAGCCGTTGGCGCCATGGATGCCGCCAATGCCCAGACCCTGGAATACCTGAAAACACGCAAGCAATTCGACGTCCCCATTGGCACTTTCCAGGTTCTCCAGCACCGCATGGCCGACATGTACATGCATGCCCAGCAGGCCAAGTCGATCACGATTTTGGCGGCCGTCAAAGTCAATCAGGTTCCGGCCGAAGAGCGCAGAAAATTGGCGTCCGCAGCCAAAGTCCGCGTCGGTCAAGCCGCACGGTTTATTGGCCAACAGTCGATACAAATGCATGGCGGCATGGGCATGACCAATGAAATGCCCATTTCTCATTACTTCAAAAGACTGACCGCCATCGAGATGACACTGGGCAGCACCGATTTCCATCGGCGTCGCTTCATCAGCCAGCCCGGGTTCGTTGCCGCTTAGTCCACCTGGATGTCGATAATTTTTAACATAATGCGACAGGAGGATAGACGATCAGACGATTACAAAGTTCAAAAAAAAGCACGCCACCTGCGGCGGCATCGATAAACACACCCAAAACCCAGCAGCTCAGACAAAGTCACATTGATCGGTTTTGCCAGACGCGCGCTCTGCCACCCACGAGAGCCGCATTTTCCGGCTAGCCGATCGAGATCAGATAACTTGATTATCTGGATTGACCATTTTTCTCGTTTTGTTTATCAATTCCATGGAGACAACAATGAGCAAAATAATAAAGCCAATTATAGGATCAATGGTGTTGTGCACGACAGCGATTTCCGTCCACGCACAATCGGAAGTCAGTTTGACTGGATATACCTATGGCGGCATCGCGTTCAATTCCGGCGGTGCAACCGCCCATACGGCGATGGGTGCGCCTGCATCCTTCATGCTCAAGAGCACCGAGGATCTTGGCGGCGGCAACCGCATGCTGGTGAAATGGGAAAGCGGGTTTTCTCTCAAGGATGGCGCCCAGGAAAACCCTTCCAGCTTCTGGGACAAGCAGGCCTATATCGGCGTGCAGGGCAATTGGGGAACCGTGCGAGGCGGGCGACTTTATACCCCAGCCTTCGCGACCCTGGCGTTGACCGTCGATCCAACAGAGACCTACGGCCTTTTCACCTCCACCAACCTGGTGGAGCTTCACGATGTCCGTTTGCCAAGCGGCATCATTTATAACACGCCAGGATTTAATCCATGGACTTATGCCAGCAATGGTTTCTATGGAACCTTGGCCTATTACTTTGGAGATGGTTCTGGCGGCGCTTCGAAAAATTCCTCCAAAGACTTCAATGTGGGCTACGCCGAGCCAGGCAAATGGGAAATTGAATTCTCTGGTCACAGAAAGAACACATTTGTGGCCGGAACGAACGACACCAACAAAACCAGCTTCATTCTTGGCGGGTACTATATCATCGGGCCAGCAAAAATATATCTTGGTTACTCCTGGGCTCGCGCAAACAACACACTCACAAATTTGAATACCACCAAGAACAGCGACCTGATTCTTGGCGGCTCCTACCGAATTTTCGGCAACCAAAGGATTACCGGCTCATTCATCAAGCACAATGACAAAACAGCCGCCAACAACGATGCTTGGCAAATTGGCCTCGGCTACGAGTATTACTTTTCCAAATCAACCAGGATCATGATAGCTTTCGCAAAAATTCACAACAAAAATCCGGCCAACCCTTACAAAATCGTTAACGGCTACTCGGGCACGACCGCCGCCACGGGGGGCACGCAAACCATTGCCATCGGCTTGGTTCGAAACTTTTAACTGCGAACTATTCACGCAGACACAAGCTGATGCTCTGCTTGTGTTCTGCACCCACATAATGAGACCAGGAGACCCTTATCATGCCTTTGGTACGCATACTGGATGAATACCCCACAGGGGGACGGCGCAAAAAAATTCTTGCCATGGCGATCCTCGCCAGCCTCATATGCTCCTACGAGGGCGCGATTGCACCGGTGCTGCCGCTGCTGCTCAAAGACATGAAAATGTCGTTGACGACCTATGGTCAGATCGCCGCCGCCGCGCTGGTACTGAGCGCTTTGGCCGCCGGCATTGGCGGCTGGCTGTCGGACAAGATTGGGCGCGTGCGCCTGCTCGTGCCGATGATGGCCCTGACCGCGTTGCTGGCCTTTGCCATGGCGCTGGTTTCGAACGTCACCGAGTTTGCCATCATGCGCTGCGTGCTTTATATCGTTGAGACGTTGGCGGGCGTTTCGACCATCGCTCTGGTACGCGACTTCTCGCCACGCATGGGGCGCGCCCAGGCCTTTGGCTTTTGGACCACTGGCCCCGTCGGCGCGAATTTTCTGGCGGCCGCCATCGCGGGGGCCACGTTACCCCTGTTCAACAACGCCTGGCAATCGCAGTTCATCATCATTGGCTGCGTGTCGCTGATAGCTTCGATCGTCATCGCCTTCAATATCGCCGACTTGTCACCGCGCCTGCGCGCTGCCGTGCAGCATACCGAGCACAAGGCGGTCGAGGGTGATCACGAGCATCCTCCCACCATGCGTTCGCTGCTGAGCCACGGGGCCGTGTGGGCGCATTGCCTGGGCATCTGCTTCTGGCTGGTGCTCTTCATCACCCTGACCGCATTCGGCCAGACCTCGCTGGTGCATGAATTCAAGAAAACACCTGCCGAGGCATCGCAGATCATGGCGTGCTTCTGGGTGCTGAACATAGTCACAACCGTTTTGGTAGGCCGCTGGTCGGACGCTTTGCAACTGCGGCGAATTTTTTCGCTGGTCTTCACGCTGATCGCGGTGGCCCTGGGGTTCTACTATGTCTACCTGATGGCGAACGCCAGCACCACCTCCACGGTAACGCTGATGATTAGCGGCGCGCTGACCGGCGGCGCGATGGGTGGCGCCTACAGCACTTGGATGGCCATGTATTCGGAAAACACCGAAGATATCGACCCACGCCTGCAAGGCGCTGCCTGGGGTCTCTTTAACACCAGCGCACGCATCCTCTCGGTGGGCATCATGCTTTTCGCGCCGATGCTGGTGGAACATACCGGCTCATGGCACGGATGGTTTGTCTTCGCCATGATCTGCATGCTCTTTTATATTGTTGCCGGAATCTTCTTCAAGGGGCCTTGGACGCGCGCGCAAATAAAACACCATGTCGATGCCACCGCGCCGTTGGCCCGAACTGCTTCGTGACCCATCCTGCTTCAGGTTGACGCCTGCGAAGGACTCGTAACCGGCTTTCTCAAGCCCATCAGAAACGCCCGATGAATCTCATCGGGCGTTTTCAATTTCAGGGACAAGCTCGGTTCTTTTTGGGTGCGGATCTGGGCTGCAGCTGAAAGTCGGAGCAGCCCTGGAATCACTGCGGCCTGCCAACATTTGACTTTGCAAGTTTACGCCGCCCCGTCACGCCGGAGGCGAAGATTGACCACCTGCCTTGGGCGAAAGGCGCTCATTCGCTGAACAAACCACAATAAATCAATTTGACATAGAGCAGATCAATATCCATGTTCCTGGCGCCTGGAACCCATTTATTCAATGACAGAGCGCTGTTGATGACCCCGATGATCATCATGGCGGCGATGGATTGGTGCGTTGGCCGTATGGAACCGTCCATCATGCCTGTGGCCAGAAGATCATTCAGATTCTGACTAAACTCTCTTAGAAGCTCGATTTTTTCATGGAATTTGCTGAAATCCAGCGTTTCGCTCCACGCCGACACGCGGAGCAATTGACATTGTTCCGAGAGATGCAATTTTATCAGCGCGCGCGAGATTGAAACCAACTTACCCAATCCATTGCGGCTTTCTTCGTCGGCCAGCTTTTGAATCTTTCTTACGGCAAACTGGGTTCGCTCGATGCACTCCGCAAACAGGTCTTCTCTCTTGGGTATATGGTGATAAAAGGAGCCCTTGGTGACCCCCAAGCTTGCCGAAATGCGATCAATGGATGCGCCGCCATAGCCGAACTCGTTGATCAGATTGATGGCGGCAGTCAGGAAATCCTGGTTCGGCGACTTTGGAATATGAAATTCCCTGATCTGGCTGCTCAGCTCTATCTGCTCCAGATTGAAATTCTCGGCCGCCAAGCCGTTCAATATGATGTCCGTGACGTAAAATAATATTCTTTCATGATTGTACACGCCATAGCTGTCCATCCAGATTCTGGCCCAGTGGGTTTGCGTCAGGATAAAATGGGTTCGCAACGACAGGATCACTTTGTTTTTTGGCGTGACCTCCCCTTCTATCATCAAACCCCTGACCCGCTTGAACATGCTGGTGTAAGCGTCGAACACAATCTTGGTGTAGGGATCGCCCAGTTCTTTGGCATCGCGAAATGCCATGATGCGGGGATGGTTACCCAGCGCGCTTTCTGTCGTTATCCTGAAAAACTCCCTGATGAAGCATTTAATTTTTTCTCGGGAGGTTTTTTCTTTTTCTGCCACCTCGGTGATGCGCTCAAACGTCTTGACTGTATGCATCAGACACTCGAAAGCGAGGTCTTCCTTTTTCTTGAAATAGTAGGTGATGCTATTGGTATTCAGGCCGACTTCTTTGGCTATCGTGCACAGCATGGTTCCCTTGATGCCGCTTCTGTCGAACAGCATGGAGGCAATATTTATGATGGCATCGCGCTTCGCTTTGTACCGGGCAGTATTGTTACCTGGCGAGCCGGTTGATTCTGTATTCACGATATCATCAATTCCGTCTTGAATAATGCATGAACCATATCAAGGAAGATATTTTCACCAGCGAAAATGCCCCCACTGGCAAGTGCGCCGCGCGCGCACCCCGCAGGCGAGCGTTATCATTCCAATTCGCGTTAAAAACGATAACAAACCGTTCGGGCTGAGCCTGTTGAAGCCCTGCGCGGCGCTTCGACAGGCTCAGCGTGAACGGTTATTTATGGAACGAACGCCAATTGGAATCACGCGCTGACACTCGGAGCCCCAACCCAGACTCCGACACTGGAGCGCGAGCCCCTCGGAACCCCTTGACACCTGACCGAGGTTCATTGTAGCCCGGGCAAACTCCGGCGGTCACTCCAGTTCCGCCCGCCTGGGCAGCGAACTGGCGGTCAACCCGGCGCAGGAAGGCGCGCCGGGCCATGTTTGCATTGCGCACAAGCGCGCGGCGCGCAATTTTCGGTGGCGCGCAGGCAAAAAACCCGTCGCTCTCCACCCAACCTCAAGGCGTATCGATGAAGCTGCGCAGCTTGTCGCTGCGGCTGGGATGCTTGAGTTTGCGCAGGGCCTTGGCTTCGATCTGGCGGATGCGCTCGCGCGTCACGTCGAACTGCTTGCCCACTTCTTCCAGCGTGTGGTCGGTGCTCATCTCGATGCCGAAGCGCATGCGCAGCACCTTGGCTTCGCGCGGGGTGAGGCTGTCGAGG
>Ga0123357_10001863_pt1 | contig 22898 bp, 12 predicted proteins | sample TergutEmb28metaG_FD_89873 | JGI IMG/M metagenome (GOLD analysis project Ga0123357, IMG submission 89873) | Embiratermes neotenicus P4 segment gut microbial communities from Petit-Saut dam, French Guiana - Emb289 P4 | ecosystem: Host-associated > Arthropoda: Insects > Digestive system > Gut ... | reverse complement strand
GTCCAGGGCGAGGCGCATCACAGGTGGAAAAATCACCACGTTTAAACTGGACCACCCAGTTTTTGACGGTGGCTTACGATGGTGCTTATTCCCCTAATGTTTCTGTCAGAATGGCGTGAATTTCCTTCGCCAACTTGCCTTGCAGGAAAAAAAAATCTTGTTATAGCTCGCGTCTCCGGGTTGTTGAAATCGCGCGCGTCGCCTAACACGCTTCCTTTCAGCCTCAGTAACAAGAAAAACCTTGCAATTCGGCACATGAACAGACCCCTCTTCCCAACGACTCTATCGATTCCGTCCTACGACAGTGGGAAGTATGACGGACTAAGGACTTATCAGCACCCCCTCGTATTATTACAGCATTGCATTTATTCATTTATTATGTCACGCGCCCGTAATTATCCTGTAGTGGAAACAACATAATTAAATAACGTGCTTTGCCATTTCACGGCAATGTAACAAAGTACACAGAAGCTTTAGGTTGAAACTAAATGTTATTAGTATCCATCCGATTTCGGTCTACCCGATTATCCTTTTAATCAGACCGCTTATAAATGGTTGGTGCCCAGAGTTGCATACATATAGAATTACAGATAAAATACACATTGATAGAACATAGCAAATGTGCACTGTAGTTAATAATAATGTGGATAACCTATTGAATAACAATGTACAAAACCTCGGAACTGGTAGACCAACATGGCTGCGTATGTTATTTTATTGTGAATGTTTGTGTTGTTACACAACGTTGTATAGCATTGTCCAATGAGTTATGTGTAATTTTTTCATATAGGGCCTAGGTCACTTTCGACACCAAATAATGCATCAGTTGATATGATGATTTTAAATTCCGTACGAATGAATAGCACAGAAGATGAACCATAAATCTGTAAAACAGCAATAAGGTTTTCCCCGGAAGAATGCAAAGCCTGTTTTCCTATTGTATAAACTATACCACTATTATTATTATTATTATTATTATTATTATTATTATTCCTGTTTGAAACAACATTACTACTAACTCCAATAAGCTGAAAAGAATGTGCCTCAATATTGAAGTTCTATGGTCAGTCGTTCTCTTCCTTGTATACCTTAAAATTACACGTAGACACTTCAGCTTTCAAAGTTACACGCGGTAAAATGTTATTATTAGTATTAGTAGCTTGATTATTACGTTTTGTGAATAACTTGTTGCGCAAATACAAACAGAAGGCTTGGGGTTTATTTTGTCGAATAACCCAAAAAATTTAGCGTCGGCACCACGCTGGATTTTGTTGACTTATAAATATTACCTCTTATATTATTTGGGATTTTGTGGTCTATTTCCTTGCCGTATTTCACATTAATACCTGTAACAGTTCATTAGTTACGGCCATGAAGCATACTTCCGCATGACCGTCATATTGTTATTTCACAATCTAGAAAAATACTACCATTACACAAGTTTCATATTTTCCGAAGACCTATGACCATACGACGAAGGAAGGGTTTTTCGATTTCCGGCAGAACCAAAAAAAAAGTTTTTCTGGAGCTCAACCAACCACCTATTTAGTGGGTTGTACAGACGATTTTCCCACTCGTAGAGCAGCTGAGCCTGAAGTTGGCCACAAACGATTTTCTGGTGCCTAGGTTAAGAAACAATGGAGCCGGACACGAAACCAAAATTTTTAATTGAGGGGATGGATAGTTGGCCCAACTGCTAATGTAATTTACATCCGATTTTTAAAATTACAATGCAAAAATCGTGTCGTAAATATAACTAAAATAAAATTTTTAGTAACTTCATTTGTTCTGGCAATGCATAAACACTTGTGTAACTGCATGTTCCATGACTCACGTAATTTTAATCACGAGGTGCCCTTTTCTTGTTTTTCTTAATTTCGTCTAAGATTTCTGAGTTTTTATTTTATTTTTCAAAATTACAACGTACTTGTCATCAGCCGGTTTCAGTGGTTGATTTGCGACTGAAGGGTATCTCGTGCGAAAAGTTTCATATTTTCTTGCCCCTTCTCTGTTTGCGCGCCTGAGTTGAGCTGTGCCTGCACCGCCTCATTTGCCTTTATGGTATGCACAAGAAGAACTTACATGTGTTTTAACCCAACTCCTTACAACAGGCGTTCTCATACTTTTTCGTTGGCATACCATTAAATTAAATTTAACAATTTCAACGTATCACAAATACTTTTGTCTGTAATTTAGAAAGCTCAATTTAGAAAGACTGGCATTGGCTGATAGAAGGGATGAGTTAGATAATATTGCCAACAGTGCTGCGTATTAGAAAATGTAGATATATGTGGCTTATGTTGCATTTTTGTAGTTGTATCTATATTTATATTGCGACTTTTTATTAATACTGTTTACCATTCAACAAGTTTTGGCCTATTATTAGTGGTACGCCTGCACAGTTTTATAACGCATATCCTTCATCCCTTCATCAATTCAGAACCTAAAAGCGTTTACCACTAATATAAATATACGTACATATACATTTCTATTTTAATAATGGCCGCTGTAGAGTGTTTCGAGTTTCCACAGTTGTTTATAAGAAGCTTATGCCTGCTTCATGCCATAACCATAGGAAGCACAGAGCGTGATAAATGTAGTGTCTATTTCCAGAAGCGCTTTTTAACTTAGGAACAAGTTAGGTTCCAGAGGGCTGCTCCTAAGTCGATATTCTGTAAGTTAAACTTACTCCAGTCGATACCAAATATATTGTTAAAAATACAATGTAGACTACAGCCAAAGTACAGTATAACTTACAGTAAAGAACAGCACACAGAGAATACGACGTACAGTATAATGCAATATAGCTTACAGTTATAAAAAAAGTATACAATTCACCGTAACTGACAGTAGAGTGCAGTATATCCTACAACATAGTGCAGTATATCCTACAATATAGTGCAGTATATCCTACTATATAGTGCAGTATATCCTACAGTATAGTGCAGTATACTTTACAGTATAACAAATTATATTTTACAGAATAATACAATCTTACATTACTGACAAATGTATCGTATAGTACTTCACAGAATTTTAAGCTCATGTTTCCTTTCATCATAATTCAATATTAATAAAAATCCAACTAGATGCAACAGTATGCGGTCTGATTTATTTTACCGCAAAATCACTCTACATCTTTCGGGTGTCCACCGCACCCATCATCAGGAGTACTAAAAACTCTAACCGCAGCCTCCGGTACAGGTCATAATATCGGTACATCTGCTTCTCCCAGCGTGGCGTGTACCTATATTATGACCTGTACCGGAGGCTGCGGTTAGAGTTTTTAGTACTCCTGATGATGGGTGCGGTGGACACCCGAAATATGTAGAGTGATTTTGCAGTAAAATAAATCAGACCGCATACTGTTGCATCTAGTTGGATTTTTATTAATATTAGTATACTTCACGGTATATCTTAGAGCATAGCACTTATGGTGTATGGTGTTATATCTAACAATATACAGGATTATTGAAAATGATTGTCGGGGTTTTAACAATTTGTTATCTACAATACACTTGAGATAGGAGTATATGTTTTTTTTATTAATAGAAAAACACACCGAGTTTTTATTACATACCTTAAAGGTGCTCTATATATGAAACCTTTGTGATTCTAAAAACATCAACACGATAATCGATTTCGTTCCAGACTGTTTGTAGCATGTCAGCGGTGATGGTTTCAGTGGCGGTTCAGATTCGTACCTTCAGTTCCGGGATACACACCCACCCTGTCTCTTGAAACTGTGTAAAACACCTTCGAATGGAATTGACAGATGGTGGTTGTTTCGCGAATTTGGTGCGGAATTGCCGCTCGACAATTGTACCCCGACAATCATTTTGAATAACCCTGTATTAAATTTAGATTTACCAAACCTATTACGTTCTGGTCTTTGGGCACGATAAATGGCTTGAAATGCTATACAGTCTGGAAACTTGACATATCACAGGTTTATTCGTGTCTCTTGAATTTTTTAAGCCTAAATAAATTATGTTCATTTATTATAACATACGTGGAAGAAAACTAAGGGAATAGATTTTAGGTATTTGTTAATTATACTATTCTTCTAAACAACCTAAAAGTTAGGATATGCAGAACTATAACCTTACTCGTCTCTCCATACAAGCTAAGCCTTTTCTTACACTGAGTTTGGAACAAGAGTGTTTAAAAATCAAATATAAAATGTAAAATGATAGAAAAATGAAAAGTACTTGCTTTGTGCGGTACTTCACTATTTGAATAAAATGCTATTTTTCACAGCATTAAATGGGACTTGTTAGTAGGAATTACTTGTAGCACTCAATAACAGCCAAAGAATTTTTTTAAGACATTTCCCAGGAAATAGTCAAAGAAATTCAAAAGCGTGGATAGGAGAATTTTATTACAAGAATTAAGAGAGCTTTTATTGAAGACTGGATTCTATGGAAATGTCAAATATCAGTTTATGTAATTACGGTTCTGAATTTCATGGATATTAATGCTAGTTTTGATGAGCAAAACAAGACCGCCTCTACCCCTTTCCAATTCTCTGAATTGATACATCTTCCGATACAGTTCAGCATTGAGAAAGGCCACCAGAAAATAAAGAGCATTTTCAAATACGTTATGATATAGTGAACCTACATACGATCACTATAGCTGCGTAGCCAGATTACAATCCAAGATATTCCCAAGAAAGTGTAATGGCCTGCTGTCGGCTAATTTGAACTTATTTCTATTATGGCGGTAACGGTCAAGGGAAATTGCGTTTTTAATGCAGAATTTATGAACATCTAGCATATAGACAGAGTAAAGTACTGGCGTGTATGCCTTCCGTTCTGTTACGCAGGGTCGCTGGTGAAATGTTACCCGTCCACACTGTACAACATCTGCGAAGACTTGGATATTCATCTTCACATTCTAACCGTCCCATTACCACGACGCCAAAGCTTTAAGTGAGAATGAAGAAAGATACTGTCCGGGAGCGTATTTACCTATTTACGTGAAAATGTGTTAAATTGCTGCTCAAAAACCGCTTTTACATACGATAAAATGTTTGGTAGAGCAAGTAGCTCACACTGTTTTTTTGAGTATATTAATTTAGTCACCAAAGCCATTTTAGAAGTTAGCAGCTTAAGTCTTTGAAGCTCATATATTTGATTCATTCGCATTTATTTTCCAGAGGCAGAGCACGGCATAACTCGTTGCGCTTGGTAATTTATTTAAATCACTTTCTATTGAATTGTGTAAAATCCACTACGAAGTTGCAACGATTTAAGTAATTTCACAAAATTGCGTTGAATTTGTAGAAGTGTTGCTACTCTAAGGCCGGCCGCGTACGAGTGATATTAATCGCTGCGACAATCGTGGCAGCGACTTAAGACGCTGGCGATTTTTTATACGAGGCCGCGCACTAGAACGACAGTCTCCTCGCTCAAGTACTGATTCAGTTACGTCATGGACTGCAAGGATATAGAATGGGTGTGTTTTGCTGCTTCGAAAGCGAAACGTAGAGAAAGGAAGCTTTGGTTACATCTAATAACGAGTCAAAAGTTACTTAAAGGAAAATTCTACTCTCTGTACGAAGACCTGTATGCACATCCGCAAACGTGTTTTAGATATTTCAGAATGTCTAGTGCAAAATTTGATAAAATGCTGGTTTTGCTTGGTCCAAATCTTACATTTCAAGATTCCAGAATGAGAAAGATCCGTGCCGCCAGAAGAAAGGATAGTAGTGATATTGAGCTAGAAGAAAACTACTGCTTAATTTTTGATACACATTTTATTCATTATAGTTTTATCTGGAAAAAATAAAAAATTCAGAATATTCATTGTTCATTACAATTTTGTTTAGCAAAATCTAAAAATTCAGATGATTGATTGGATAATGCATCCACACAGTTGGGGAATTTATTGTTCTTTTATTTGTTTTATTTGACACTGTTGTGTTTTGGTATTGGAGATTACAATCATACGTCTGTGGTAAAGAAGTCGTTGCGGTAGAACACTGCACATACTGTGGCTGAAACACCATATTTTTGGCTTTCCTCACAATGACCAGCATTTCCATCTTTGCCCTCGCACACTTTTCCCCACAGTCTCTCTTTCAAACCCTTATCACTGTATTCATTCAGCGAACAGCCGTACAGAGCAGGACTATTCCAGTTTCCGAAATCAATATTTCACAAACTTACGCCTCATTGAACGCCATAACGGAAACAAATCCTTTGTGTTAGGATCACGCTACCGCAAGAAAATGGCATTGGACGGTGTTGGTTTCAAACAGAGGTACGGAGGCGACAGTCGCCCGTGTGCGTGCACCCATTTATTTCTGTGTGTTTGATTTGAAAAAGCAGTAGTCAAGCGACAATTATGTCGCCTTAAAAATGGAATATGCTGCAATTTTTTAATCGCCGCGATTAAATAGTCGTCCGTGCGCGCACTTTCATACACAATGGTGTGCTTCATTTGGGCAGCGCGATAGTCGCAGCGACTAAAATCGCTGTTGCGCGACAGGCCTATCGTATATAATATGTCGATGCAAATTTTGATGAAATGAGAAAGCTGTGAAACTGCCATATTGTGGTAGTAGAAAGAAAAAGTGTTAGGCTTTAAGCTGAAAAAGAAAGAGGAGAGCTGGGAATGAACATGTAATGTTCTTGGTAACATTTATTCCTCGCAATATACAGCGCTAAACAAATTTTTCGCGCGTTTAAAATTCTGAATCAGGGTTTGCAACAGACTACTCTCGTCTTTTCCACGTAAGCCCGAATTCGCAACAGGACGTTCAGTGAATTTTGACTGGCTATTACTGACGTCATCTGACAGAATATCCTTGGCAATGATCGCCATATACGGGTAATTATTTTTTGGCTGAGAAAGAAGGAAGTTGCAGTCTTCATTCTAGTGCTTTAAGTTACGTACAGTCCTACCAAATACGTACAACATTTGACCTTTCATATTTTCTTCCACTTTTCATTCTGAAATTTTATATAATTGTATCATATTTCGATAATTTACGAACTGTGTGTCCTAATTCAAAGCCGTAGTTTCCTCTTAATTCACGTAAACTGGATTAATTGCCAAAAACTGTAGTGTGCCATTTCATCTTCATAAGTTCTCTCACTCGACCAAGTTATGTATCATAGTCGGTTACAACCGTTGTGAAAAACTTTGTTCCTAGAGTGTACTTATTTAACAGCTTTTTCTTCAGTCAACACAACATAACACTGAAAGGAGAAGAAATATGTTCATGCTAAAATATTTTTCTCAAGAGGAATAAGAATCGAATGTTCATTCAGTAAATAGTCTTACGTTTTTAGTCATGTAAAAAAATCGTCTCTTTTGTATCTGTGAATTTAGTTAATATCATTAAGAGAAATCGATGAACTGTTTCAAAAAGAACGTGGGCTAGAAATGGAAACAAAATGTAGTAAAATTAACATAATTTTACTGATTTTGTAACGGCTGCAGACTTATTTCACCCATTATCGTTGGTTTTCTTCAATGTTGCTATATTCTTAATGCCCTAGATATCCAGGAGCGAAACTGTTTACTGAATTGCTTTCGACCCTTTTCAAAATTGATGCACACAGCCAAGACTGTAATTAGAGGGCGGTTTCGATTCAGTAATCTATTCCACAGCGATGTATCTAGGGCAACATGATAGTAGGTGATATCCGTCAAGTTTAGGTACGAAATAACGATTGCGTATGAAAGGTTCCAAATTACGTTAAAATCGTGTTAAGTTTATCAATCTATACAATAAAATGTAATATTCGTTCATTTTATAAAAGATCTCGTGAAGTGGAATCCAATGAATGCTAACGCAAACATCTGTTCAAATATAGTTAATTAATTTCTCACCCGTCAACTGCACTGAAATTTACTTCTAACTGGTTCTGAACATAGACACATAGTGTTTTTATTCGTCAAAGATCAGATAAAATGTACTTTGCATACTCGTAATACATTAATTTATTTGGTTTTTTTTTTGGGTGGGAGAGGGCGCATGGTACCACCGATGGTGGGGAGAAGGGGTATTGATTCTCCCCAGTCGGGAGGCTTCCAGCCTTCAGTGTGTCGAAAGGCGTCGTCATGACAGCAAGTTCACGACGCATCTTGGAACAGTGATCGTGCAACTTAATATCAAACATTCACGACAGTGAGAAGTGAATTAGTCTTTTTTATTTGTTGGTACAACGTTGCGAACGTGAAGCACTGAGTTCGGTACTGTAGCCGAGGATTACTGACCGTCATTTTATCGATTCGGGAGATTTTCGTTGCCATGACGACTACACAGATGCTGCAAGCCTGGCCGCCATCCAAATAGTTCTGCCCGTTATCGTCACACAGGTTATGTTCGCAATGAGGCCCCAAATCAGCGTGCGTCGTGTGTGAGTTCTCAGATGATGGAGTTATGCTGTGTAGGGGCCGGGTGTTCGCCCTGGGTCTTCTGCTGACCTTGTATCTGGCAGGAGTCTTGCTTATATCCACCGTCACCTTGGATGCCCAACACAAGGTCAATTAATGGATTTTGACAAAATTTGGTTTTGTTTGTCTTTATTGAAATTCACGCAGAATTTTATTTGGAAAGCGACATGTCTTAATCATTCAGAAAAAGTATAACTTAGGGAATTACGCTATAAGGTTCTTAACAGGATTTAAGTGACTCACATAAACTACATTATCGGTTTTTCTTATGGCAGTATTGAGTGGGAGCGTTCTGTTATAATAGTTCCTGCTTCACTAAAAACAGTTACACCAGCCACAGCTAACAAAATTGAAAGGCGTGCGCTACAAAACACAGAACGCAGCGTTCTGTTACAATAGTTCCTGCTTCACTACACACAGATACACCAGCCATAGATAACAAAATTGAAAGGGGTACGCTAAACAACACAGAACACAGCGTTCTCAACGTCGTTCTTCGCAGTTTACTAAGCTCACCACTATTTAAACTTCGCTTATAAATTTATTGCTTTAATTTAAATGGACTTACTTTCGGACCATGTGGCAAAAATTCTTAATTTTTGACAAATTTCAGTGAAAGTGTTCCATATCTAAGTGAAATGAATCTGTGCAGCCTTTCACACAAATATTCCTGGGTCGCTGACCAGCGCAACTGACTTCCATACAGTGCGTTCATTGTTACAAAGCTAAAATTGGGAAGAATAAGGCTCCATATACTGCATTTTGTACATGGTTGGAAGAAGAATTTCAAAAGTCTTTTCCGGAATTCGAGCTATATCTCACAATCCAGAAGGCCCTAATCGCGATACGGGTTGTAAAAGTATGAGTTTTGCCGTGTCGCCACCTGCTGTGGAGCTCGGTTGAAAATGTGGCAGTCAACATTGAAATATACGATGGGGCAGGAAGCGGGAGAGACTTATGGCTCAATCCCACTGCCTTTCTATTACGTCAGTAAGTCGAATATAGAAAACTTTTTAGGCTATGTGCTGTAGGCTTTGCGCCTTGCCTTTTTTTGTGAGCTTGTAATCTGCGTATTGTAATTATGAGGTTAGCACTGCCAATTTAAAACAAAACTGGACAAGCAGGACAACTTCCAGAGACGACTCTTTAGTGCGGAATCCTGTTTGAAGCGTTCTTCATTGTTCCGTTGATCAGCAATTTCCCACCATTTATACAAACATTTATAAAATTCGTCATACAATTCTTTTTTGTGTCGACTGTACATCTGAAAGTTTGGCAGAGGGCTTCCTATTTGATTTTTGGAATTATACACTTTAAATTTCAGCTTTCTTACTTGAGATTATTCGTGAGCTGTAATAGTCTTCAGGAAAATTCTCGGCTTATAATCTTGCGATTTGTTACAACCAATTTGAATTTTGTATTTCTCCTGGAAAATTCCAGAATGTATCCGTCAGATAAGATACAACATTTTTTCATGATTTGCGTGTCGACAGGGAAGGTACGTACAATTTATAGCCTTCAAATAAGCTACAACCGTTTTTCATGGTCTGCAACAGTCTGCAGGGAAGTTCTAAACTGCAGTATTTTTATTATTTCCAACGATTTTTACCCTGCTTTCGGATAGTTGCAGAAAGCACCTATTAGGTATATCATGGCCATCCATCCGTTAGACTGTCTGTCCGCTCTGTTTGTCTACATGTAGGCCTACTATTGTGGCTCTCACTGAAGGGAGATCTGCGGATTCTAATATTGATAAGGTTCATAAACATCAGTCGCGAAAATTCAATTTCGGTTAAAATGAGGATTAACATCGGGAACTTCTTGTAAAGACTTAAGCTAGTTTTATTGCTGCCCGATATATTAAATCACCAAACGTTCGCTCTGTTGAGTGTAATGGTATTACGCTGTTAAGGTAGCCGAGAAAGGATAAATATATCGCGAAAGAGACATAATGTACGTCATAAGTACACTGCTTTCCTTGTTAATGTTTGTGGCAATGCGTAAGAAATTTTCAGACTTTAGAGCCAAACTTTAGGTTAGGCTACAAGGATTTCTTTGTTCGAGACAGTAAGACTATTAAAAGATGTCTACCAGTATATACAGTCGTGGAAACTACACATTTTATTCAGAAAAAGTCTTTTTCATGACCCGATTCCAATCACACGTATCACACTAGTTCTCGTAACCAGAGCAACATCGTAAATCAGAAGAGACACTTCTACAAGCCAAACCAAGCAACGCCAAAAGGCTAAGGACGGACACTTGTACTAACGTCCATCATTATATTTATGCATATTTGGGTTTAATCGCATTGCTGTGCTCACTAACATGAACCTTAGACTAAAACAAGAAATTCTGCTTATTCTAACAATTGTGAGTCTAGTTCGAAGACATAGAATGGGGCGTTCGAATGATTGGCACAAAGGCAGGACTTGATTCTCTTTCTTTAGTGGTTATTCTTTTGTTGGGTGGCAGTCTGGGTTTTGAGCTAAGAATGGCGTAATCACAATCCAAGAGCATGTGTCTGTCGACAGACACGTTGGTGAAGCTACCGTGCCTGATGGGGACATTGCGGGACGCAGCCGGGCTTTAAATTACACACTGGCGTTCGCCTTATGACTGAGGAAAAATCACGCAAATACCTCAATCAGGGTTATCCGAGAGGTATGAAGCTGATTAGTTAAGTACAATGGTCACCGTAAAACGGGGCCCTCCACTGGCGTTTTGAAACCAGGCGCATTTGGCTCGCGCGTCAAGCAATCATTGTCAATACTCGAAATCTCAGTTATCTGCCGAGTTACCGAAACTAGGTCTCCTCTCATCAGTTAACTTTGAGTCAAAAACTCGGTTAGGACCCTGATGGTGTCCGCGAAGAATGGAACTCATATATTCTACTGAGTTTGCTTGTTACCAGTGTACAATGGTGAACGGGCTATAAGGCGAAGGAAATTAGAATTTAACACATGCAGGCTCCCATCGGCGGCGAGGGCAGCGTACCTCCATATTCGGTAGGCGTAACCCATCATGAGACGAATGAGCTGCATTTAAAGCAAGAACCCGTTCCAGTTGGAAAGTTGGAATGAACGCTTCTCCTGTTAAGGAGACAAAACAACAGTCGCAGCCTCTGAGCATTTCTTATTTTAACCTGGTCGATATGAGGCGACAATTTCAGTCATGTATCAAGTGTCGTCCACAAGATAACGGGCGGTATCGACCAAAGGGATTGGCTCTTCGAACAGCTGTCCTGGTCGCGGCTGGAGGAAACGCATTTCGGCAATTACAAAGATCAAGCTAGAGCTGTTCAAGACAATGATGACGAACCTAAATTCTCTCAGCCATCGCTCTAAGTCCCTGACGTATATTACCATGAAGTTGATGTACAGCACCGGCTTGCGGCACGTACCAATGATGGCCGTGTGGTCCGCCTAGAGAGCTAATTAGGCGTGAAACGAGGGCGAAGGCACGTCATTAAAATGACTGTAAAGGACAGGGCAGATTAAGCGGTCCTGTGCAACCCCACGCCTGATGCTACGAAGATATGACGTGGCTTTCTGGAAGAACTCTTAGAACACTCGGCCCCACAGACAGGCCGAGAATGTTTCACAAAGTAGCATAGGAAATTAAGGATAGATTCTAAAGGAGAATTTCGAAACAAAGATTGTCAAAGGCCTTAGTCACACAGAGCATAACCACACCTGTCAAACTCTTCTCCCAAATTTCCTGGTTATAATTTCACCGAGGGAAACCAGCTGCAGAGGCGTGCTGTGTTTGGATATGAAACAAAGTTTTAAGTGAACATGTAGCCCACGTAAGTTTACTTCGTTCGGGTTCCTACCAAATACGATTTTTAAAATAATTAGTCAATTATGTCTAAATGACTTACAGGACGATATGGTTTTGGCATGTCCGCGTGATTTCCTTCTTCAAGGAATGAGATCATGCAGGCTTGCTTCAATATTGTTTGGAAGTACTGAATGAGGAGGGTCGCTTTGAATATCTTGCAAAAGGAGGAATGTTGCCTGCTGGGAAAGATGCTTCGGAGAAATATGTGGAATTCAGTTTTGGCTTTGTGCCTTTTCTAACTGAAAACCCGAATGGCTTTTCAACGTCGACGGGTTTGAGTAACAATTTTTCTGTAACTGAGTTAAAAAATGAAATGTCAGGACTGGTTAGCATTCTCAATAACAGACGGATCGGAAGACTCAACCGGCTACACCTGTCTCTGGACTATTAGCCACAGTTTCAGTTTCCCCAGAGTTACAGACACCGATAACCCACCAGGTGACTCCTATGGTAATCTTCAACGATTGGTCCTCGGAATCAAGGGATACCAGCCTAGCGCTCCATTGGGCATTCCTCCACTAGTACAGCTGGCAGGTAAACGAACACGGTTGGCGGTTGATGTCAGCTTTAACGTTGGTGTCCAAAGTGATTTCACACTTCCTCTTTAGCTGAAAACTTATTCGTATATCAACCCGAATACAAGACGGCATCGGCGGTCATGTGTCATCACGTGGATTTCTCTAGGTAGTTGAACGGTACAAAGCCTCCAACATGGCGCCCAATTGTTCCTCAACTCATGTGTCCATTGTACATTCTCCGGGCGAGATGAGAATATGGCAAAGTCGTTGGGCACGAAACCAGGGGTGTTCGGCGAGTGGAAAAAAGGAACGACACGTCATGTCGGAAAGTGCAGGCAAGTTATCTGAACTCAGTGCAGAGTACATGTTCGGGTACGCTAGGGAAAAGCGGTCCTTTGTTATAGCTATAAGAATTGCATCAGGTGTGGCAGAAAGCTTTATGGAATGCCGTGTCTGGACTCTATATCAAACAGGACAAGTCGTTTGTGTAATTACTCAAGAGTATTTTCTGTTGATGGGTCTTGAATTCTAGCACATGTTCCTAGCATTCAGATCACAGTGAATTAGCATGCAAAATCCACCACGAAAACTGTCTGCTTCGATTCGATCAGAGGACGTTAATTTGAGAGGTAAGCCACAAAGATTTTCACAGCTATGCCGGCCACATAATGTGTATGGTAGTTTTCGCAATTTCAGCCAGGCCCGCGACAGTTACAACCTGGTGAAGTGTACCATAAAACTGTTCTAGCTTCATCTGTTATTCGGTCTTTACGGTGGAATAAAAACGTACGAACCCCGAAGTATTTTCCTGGACTGAAAAGTTTCTCACTTAGGAAATACATATTGACAAAATGTTCGTTGACTAAAAGATCTAATTCAATTTCCCTGCCGCGGATTCCTTCCGCTTCCCAACAGGAAACACTTAAGGTATCTTCATAGTCCTTCTAGGCCTCTCTGCTATGAAGTCACAAAAGAAGAGCGGTTTTCAGGAAGTCCCAGTAGTAATGGTTGGGAAGGATATGATTAGTTGAGGGGTCAGCCCAACACAGGAGCCAAAAAAAAAAGTTGCCGAGGAAATCACATATGCGTTAGAGAAGTGATTGCATGCTATGTGGTGGGACCTCCAAGTAAGCGGGTTTCAAGTTTTATAAATTGAGCTTTGCACTCTTGCTCAATTGCCTCTGTGTCGTCAAAGGAGACGCCTTGGGTACAGCTTTAGTTTGGCACATGGTTCTTAGTCTTACCTGTCTTAATGTTCTTGGTCGTCTGCGCTTGCTCGAGGGCCTCCAAGAGCGGCTCAGGAGTGGAGTTTGGTATATTCGTATTAGTGGCCTTAAAAACGTGACCCCTTCGAACTACGTTGTTCCACCCTGCGCGAAGGCTCTACTTCTCAATTGAAAAGGAAACCTGCACTGCTTTCGCGCGACAAGTTGTCCTGCAACACCACTCCTTTACCCGCATTCGGGTGTATGCTTCGTAAGCACAATTTTGGATTGTCTTCTCTTTACAGGACACGGATATTTGGTTGTATGGTCACCCACGCTGCTTCAGCATTTGGGCTCCCTTTGGAGTTTGGAACTCACCGAAGACGTGAGACCCAAAAAAACAAATGCAGCGGTGTGTGAATCCAGAGTTTCGCTATGTGCGGTCAAAGTGCTCACAAATTTTTCACTCCTCCACACCCTTACCATATACCGCATGGCTCAGTGAAGGAATGAACCTCGACAGCTCCTTTCCCGGCGCCACTGATGCCATTAAGTGTGCGGCGAGGGAACGTTTCTCAGTGGGGTCTTGATCACGTATCTCCGAGTGGAGCTGCCTTCCAAATCTTACCAAATGACGCTCTAAGGCATGTCTTTTAAGGGTCTTCAAAAGCAGAGGCATCAGTGATCATTTGGGAGCGACAAGAAGTGACAGGAAACATTTCTACTCCCGAATTTAATATTTGCCCAACAAGATGCGACTTATTCAGTTTGGTACTTTTCTGTAGGCAGCTCTACATGTTTCGGGTGTTGGCACCTATCATCAGGAGCTCGTACAATTTCAATTACAGATTCTGGTATTGATTAACTGCAATGAGTAAAATACGCTGCTATTAATATTAATATATAATTTAAATTTCTAGATTGTCATATTGAATGACACTAGGATTGACGAATATGATAAATAAAATAATGGTGAGTGGTTAAAAGCATTATTTTCAAATTATGTACAACAAAACATAAAATACACAACTATATATATATACACACACACATTTTTATAAAGCGAGCCAACTACTTGCACTTTTATTGTGTCTCTATATTGGCTCTCTTTATAATCATAGAATTTTGCACGGAAAGATGAAAATATATACACATATTTAGGTTGTATTGAAGTTCCATCGGATAAAGCAATAAACAAAGCCAGTTAATACTATCGTGTGCATACGTGATTTAGTTATTTAAAATTCTTTGGGAATAACGCTATTGAGCACAAAGGAATAGTCTTTACATACCCGGATCTACTACCATCCGCTCTCGTTGTTGAGTTGGAAATGATTCGTGCATATCGTAGATAGGTATTCATTTGTTATGGAAGGATTTTGACGTAACACCGGTATCAATGGCTAGCTGGAATAGGGTTTTTGTTCGCCTGTGTTTCGGTTTGTTATGAGAGTACCATTATATTGATGTATGCACGAAGAGTTGTTCGTTGGGTATGAACAATAAGGTCTTGTGTATTGGTTTAAGTAAAGTCATAGTGTCTCGAATGGTCCCATATTCGTGTTGGTTCCTTAGATTATGTTGGGCCCATGCTGATTGTGGTCGTTATTTCTGATGTAGCGTATGTGTTCGCGGTACCTCCTGTCAGGTTCCTTCTATTCTGCCCTATATATGAAATGTTAAATATGCAGGTAAGTTTATGTAGCCCACTTCTATTTTAGTCTTATATTTAGTTTTGGGTTCTTGTGTTTGATGCTTTGCTGTATTGTGTTTGTGCTTTTGAAAGCAATGTTTATGTTTGTGGGTTTAAAGAGATTGGTAAGCTTTCTGAATGTTTGGCTGTGATATGTAAATTTTAACCATTTTTTGTTTTCACCTTTTGTTGTTCTTATGTGAGCTTTGTGCTGTATTTTTGTTTGTAGTCTTGCTATGTGTGTATTGGGGAAGTTATTGTTCTGCGCTATTGTTTATATTGTCTGTCGTCTTTCTTCTGTTTATGGGAGTGACAGCATTCTGTTGATAAGATAGCCGTAGTCTACAGTTTTCTGTTAGGACGGGTGGTTGGTTAAGAAGTTGATGGTGGTGTCTGTTGTTGTAGGTTTCTTACATGACAAATGAATAACTAACGTATGATACACATGAACCAGTTCCAACTCAACAAAGAGAGAGGATGGTTGTAGATCCGGGTATGTAAAGACTATTCTTTTGATCTCAATAGCGTTATTCCTAACGTATTTTATAATAGCTAAACCAGGTATACACACGATAGTATTAACTGATTTTGTTTATTGCTTTTTCCGATAGAACTTCAACATAACATGAATTATGTATAATTTTTGTTGTTGTATATTTTATATTTTTGTACATAATTCAAAAATACTGCTTTTAACCCTCCGATATTATTTTATATATCATATTCGTCCCGGCTAGAAACATTCAATATGACCAACCTAGAATTTTAAATAATATATTAGTATTAATAAGAGCGTATTTCATTCATTACATTTGACCAGTGCCAGAAGCTGTAATTACAGTTGTACGAGCTCTTGATGATGATTGTCAACACCCGAAACATTTAGAACTGCATACAGAAATGTAATAAACGAAATAAGTCGCATCTTGTTGTACAATTATTAAATTCCGTTCACGATCCACGGACCCATGTATATACAAAATAAAAATCTCTACTCCCTTCAAAGGATGGGAGAGCCCTAATTGTGGCTCGGAATCCATCAAACATACACGGGATCAACGTCGTCCCCTTCAGTTGTGGCGATAGTCTAAATGGGTATGATGCTCTAAGCCACGCAAGGAACGTGTGTACGTTAAACCTGAAACGAATATTATAGTTTTTCTTCAGTTGATCCCTAGCGGGTACTTCGTTGTCAACCACGCGTGGGCTTGGGTGGGTGGTACCGCTCGGCATGCCTCTCACAGACAAGCACATATCACAATGTGACATGCGCCTATGTACTGTCTCGAAATAGTGGCCTTGTTCTGACCATCTGAACCCGTGTACTCGGGCGTGGGTCTACTTGTCTCAGGGGGAGCAACAAACCCAGCTGCAGCAACTGCATAATTCGCTCTAACATGGGGAGCCCGAATTTGTTCAGAAAGTTTAGGTCAATCGCCTATGGAGGACGGTGATCCACCAGCCGAAAGATTTGAAGCGATATAATTTGAGCTCGACGCTATACAGCCTTGATCTGGAGGACCAGTCACTGTGGAAGATGAATAGAATTTTCAGGATCATTCCCCTTCCTTCACTTCGTCACAAGAGGCGGAATTGCTCTTTCGGGCTCCAGGAAATGCGAAGCTCTTACAGATATTCTGGAGGCTTAGTCTCTTCCGGTAAAGGTCCCATAGGAAACGGCCGTCATGGAGGTGGTTAACAAGGCGATTACGGCATATTGTTTTGCTCCCGTATATGATCCTACTTTTAGCAACTAATAAAGGTTCACGATGCCACCCGTGGTCTCAAGTTTGACATGAAGACATGTGTAATTGTGTACCAAGTAGGACCCTGAAGCGTCTTACACCAAGCGTTGAGTTCCTCCTCGTTACATTATTTAACGCGGCTGTACGAATGCTGTACTTCCCACCAGTATGGAAACACAAAATCTTTTCTATCCTGAAACCCGGGAAACGCGGTATTGCCTTCTTCTTTTCAAACTATACATCTGCTAGACACGACTGATTAGTTGTTTGAAAATATCCTACCTACAACGATCCTAAGCGAAGTACGAGGTCACTGGCTTCTGCACAAAGAGAAGTTTGGTTTCAAAACCAAACGTAGTCCTGCACTACAAATAACCTGCCTCATTGAAACAGTGGACAGGAATTTTGATGAGAACAGGCTCACAGACGGGGTTTTCCCGGATGTGGTTATGTATGGGTCGATTGTCTCCTCGAATAGCCTACAGCCCACAGTTTCACCTTGTATTCTGCAATAACCAACTCTTCCTTTCTGTATGGTCGGACGTTCGAAGCGTCTTTCCAAACAGCAACATCCATTTGTCTTTGCATGAAGGCTAACGTGGCTCAGGGTGAAATAATTTCCCCCGTCATTCTCAGTCTGTATGTCATGGACATGCATTTGTATTCCTGCCACGTCGAATTGGCTGTATACGCTTTCAACACAGCCATTTTAATCTCGTCTGGCCAGGCAGCTCTGATCGTCAAATACATGGAGTCATATGTAAGCGAATTACAGCGGTTGCTGAAGGAATACAGGACCTCCATTAACGTCTCGAATAGTACGGCGATGCTCTTCGCTAGGGTCAGTGGCATTTTTCGGTACCACGAACAGTTCAGATGTTCTGGAATCCAATTCACTCGGTCGATATCACCCGTTAACATAGGGGGACTCTTGATACACGGCTGACCTGCTCTACTTATATCGATCACGTGAGAAAGCGGCTCAGAGGCTGGGAGGATTGGGACCTTTCTTAAGCGGGAGGAGTACTCTGTCCATGGATTTCTACTGCATAGGTAGTTGGGTCTTCCGGAAATGGGCTAAGTGTGCACCAATTGAAGGTTTACCGCCCGCAGTAATATTTGGTAGATGCGGGTTCTTCAATCCAATTGTCTTTTCATTCTTGCCAGTGCACTTTGTTATTTTGATAACAGGTAAATTCACGAGGATTTGGAAGTTTCGTTCTTTGCCGACCACCTCACGCCTCTAACGGAGAAATTCGACTTAAAGTTACCTGATGTGGAGAAATCCTTAGTTAGATAGCGCGGCAGATATCTACAGTGGCTTCTAAAATGTCCCAATGAAAGCAGGGATCAACAAACGTTTGGCTAGGTGTCAAAATTTGGCCGTGTTGACGTAATTAATCGTGCCTAACTGGCATTCTTCAACTACCCTAAGGTTTCAGCAATGCTTGTTCCTCAGTTGTAAGACGAATGCCAGGACGTAACACACAAAGACAGGACATGGCCAGCACTCTTCCCAGACATGGCGGCTCTAGGTGAGTGCCTGGTTTATCGCCACGAGTCTAACCTTAGTCATGACCAATCTGTGTTAGAAATTCACAGACCCTTCGAGCCTATGTTATGCCTCCTCATAAACGTCTATTGTCTCTTGAGCAATTGTGTTCAGTATATCCACGTCGAAGTTTTCAACCGCGACGGGAATCTTTTTTGCGTAGGCGCAATTCAATTATTGTTTAAGTTGTATGTTACTCAGCCCAGCGATGCGGTTAACACAGCAATTGCAAAACAGACCGAGGGACATCGACTTGCGCTTTTGAGCTAGTCTCGGTCTTAAGTTGTCTTTCTAGTTTGTGTTTGGTTGTCGTACATTCATTCATTTCAATGGAGAAATCTGCCGTATCAAAGGATTAATAGCAAGTCCTGTCAGAGGAGTAAAATTTCAGTAGTCTCTCCGCACACCACTGCAGCCACAAGCTTTCAGTCGACAGCTGTACAACCACACATCCTGCCGGGATGGTTTAGCAACCGCAAAACCAGGTTGCACTTGAGGCAGTAACATCGTTGTGTTGTCGACACTTCAGCCCCTTCGATTAAAATGCAGCAGTCCGTTCGCTACACGCACGAGCTGAGCAATATCACAAGCAGTCATACAAATTAAAACAACAGATCCTAAATATCTGTTGATTATTATGATAAATCTGAGAATATATTGGCAAGGAGTATTATTGAAGAAACAACACCAACCCAAACATACCACACACTCCTTACAGCGGAGACGTTTCCAGTCCCAGTTAAGAAGTACAGTTGTGTATTTATAACGTCCTGCAGGACCAACTTGATTCGAAAAAGTGATTTCATGCTCGATAGAGATATCAGCTAACATAACTGAGGGTTTTGGTCATTTTTTTCACATTTCCTTGAAAATGTCGAGAGTCATTGATAGAAATTAATGCACGAAAGATACGTTAAGTTGCACGTACACAGTAGAATCAATGGACTAATAAGAAATAGTCAGTAGAACATTTTGGCAGCTTACTTGTGAAATCTAGTTACTGAAAACAAGTCGCCTTTAAGTTCCTCACAGATAAACATGTTTTGACTATGTGAATTGGACTTAACAGAATAAAGGTTGCGTTCAGTGGCGGGATTTAGTAATAACAATTATGATTCTTTGGGTAGTTAACAACAAGGAACTGCTTGGCCAAAACTACACCTTCTCTACCTAAAAGAGAAACATTGAGCTGGAGTTAGTTAAGAAAGCAATCTTTTGCCACAAGGAGCAACAGGAACCTGCACACATTATGTCAGATTCTATTATTACTGAACTGGAGTTTTCAGGGTTCCCAAGGAAGCGGGAGTCGGTCTCGAGGAGGAGTCCCTCTGGGGGTGGGCATAAGAGCCGCAACGAGACGCAACCGTTTGCAGTGGTGTCAGGCTCTGCGCTTTCTCGAACAGCCAGGACCGGTCGTGGCACTGGCTTCTTTCCCTGGCAGTGGCAACACGTGGGTTCGCTACCTCCTGCAGCAGGTCACAGGTGGGAATTACAGAAATATTTTTATTTTTTTTTTAGACTGCATTTGCTACTAATTCGTATTGTTTTATTCAGAAGTTTAATGAAATCGAGGAAATGATTTCATCTTGTAGGCTTATCAACCAACTAACTCCATGGAGCGAAACCATTCTTGAAAAACTAATAAATTTTCAAGTAATCAATTAATCGCCCTGTATTACGAAATCGGAAACTTTATTACGGCCTTTACACCAGACCGCCCCTTGCCCTATTCTGTGCCACATCAAGCCAGTCCGCGTACTCCCAACGGACTTCTATAACATCATTTTAAGCATCACCATCATCTTAGCATCTACGATTATGCCCAAGTGGTCAATTTCCTTAGATTACCCCGCCAACGTTCTGTATTCATTTCTACACTCTCTCGTACATGCCAAACGTATGCGAGAGAAGAGAGTTTTAAGTGGATTCCTAAATTTTATTACATCAAATTGTTACAGAAATTAGACATTCTTTTATACATATATACATATTTTAGTCCCGACAACTTATTCCTAAATTGGTCCTTTCTCTCATTTCAGATATCAGAATGATGTAGCCTACCTCGATACAGCTAAATTTTACGTAGTGTATAAAAAATGTTGTACGTTTTGAAAGGGAAATCTCCGAGAATATGGATGAAATATAGCGTTTAGGGAATATTGCAATGAAGTTAACTATCTTATATTTAATAAATATACGACACTATTCTTCATGCCATTCGTACCTTCAAATTGTGCGTGACATGTTTCTTTTGTAAGGTAACAGAAACAAAAGTGACGGCGGTGAGAATTATGTCACCTCCAAAAAAATTAATATTGGTTTAAACTGGAACTAAGTCATGCACTAAATTTTCTTCGCAGTTGTAATTATTAGTGTGGCGGTAATTAAACGTGTTCTGGCATATGAAGCTGTGTAGTTTGGGTGGTACGAAAATTTATATTCTGGCATAAGAAGCTGTGTAGTCTGATAGGTAAGAAAGTTGATATTCTGGCATATGAAACTGTGTAATCTGGTAGGTACGAAAATTTATATTCTGGCTTATGAATCTGTGTAGTCTGATAGGCACGAAAATTTATATTTTGGCTTATGAAACTGTGTAGTCTTGTAGGTACGAAAATTGATATTCTGGCATATGAAACTGTGTAGTCTGATAGGTACGAAAATTCATATACTGGCATATGAAGCTGTGCAGTCTGGTAGGCACGAAAATGTATATTCTGGCTTATGAAGCTGTGTAGTCTTGTAGGTACAAAAATTGATATTCTGGCATAGGAAACTGTGTAGTCTGATAGGTACGAAAATTGATATTATGGCATATGAAGCTGTGTAGTCTGATAGGTATGAAAATTTATATTCTGGCTTATGAAGCTGTGCAGTCTGGTAGGTACGAAAATTTATACTCTGGCTTATGAAGCTGTGTAGTCTGATAGGTACGAAAATTTATATTCTGGCATATGAAGCTGTGTAGTCTGATAGGTACGAAAATTGATATTATGGCATACGAAGCTGTGTAGTCTGATAGGTATGAAAATTGATATTATGGCTTATGAAGCTGTGTAGTCTGATAAATACGAAAATTTATATACTGGCATATGAAGCTGTGCAGTCTGGTAGGTACGAAAATTTATATTCTGGCATATGAAGCTGTGTAGTCTGATAGGTACGAAAATTTATATTCTGGCTTATGAAGCTGTGTAGTCTGATAGGTATGAAAATTGATATTATGGCATATGAAGCTGTGTAGTCTGATAGGTATGAAAACTGATATTCTGACTTATGAAGCTGTGCAGTCTGGTAGGTACGAAAATTTATATTCTGGCTTATGGATCTGTGTAGTCTGATAGGTATGAAAATTGATATTATGGCATACGAAGCTGTGTAGTCTGATAGGTATGAAAATTGATATTCTGGCTTATGAAGCTGTGTAGTCTGATAGGTATGAAAATTGATATTATGGCATATGAAGCTGTGTAGTCTGATAGGTATGAATATTGATATTCTGGCTTATGAAGCTGTGTAGTCTGATAGGTACGAAAATTGATATTCTGACATGAAGCTGTGTAGTCTGATAGGTACGAAAATTTACATTCTGGCTTATGAAACTGTGTAGCCTTGTAGGTACGAAAATTGATATTCTGGCTTATGAAGCTGTGTAGTCTGATAGGTATGAAAACTGATATTATGGCATATGAAGCTGTGTAGTCTGATAGGTACGAAAATTTATATTCTGGCTTATGAAACTGTGTAGTCTTGTAGGTACGAAAATTAATATTCTGGCTTATGAAGCTGTGTAGTCTGATAGGTACCAAAATTGATATTATGGCATATGAAGCTGTGTAGTCTGATAGGTACGAAAATTGATATTATGGCATATGAAGCTGTGTAGTCTGATAGGTACGAAAATTGATATTATGGCATATGAAGCTGTGT